>OLQA01000049.1_pt1 | contig 93683 bp, 98 predicted proteins | sample 1673151 | NCBI WGS metagenome assembly OLQA01 (sample SAMEA3136760, study PRJEB25190) | human gut metagenome | biome: human gut; feature: human-associated habitat; material: faeces | place: Austria | collected 2013
GATGCTGGAAATGGCGAAGAAACTGGCAAGCATGGACTTCTGTCCGGAACAGAAGATGTTTTATAAAAACATTCTGCGAATGGTGAAAGCGGATACTGAGGGGCGGCTGTTGGTGCTGCCTTGCAAGGTGGGGGATACGGTGTATGAAATCCTCGAAGAAACCGTACCGAACCACTATTTTTATATCAGCGAGCACAAGGTGCAGGATGTATCGGTAAAGGCTGTCAAGTATGCTGACGAATGGGAACCGTATGGCTATGAGAACCTGTATTTCACAAGAGAGGAAGCGGAAGCGGCACTGGAGAAAAGGAGGAAAGATAATGGATTTTAACAAGGAATACAGCGAGAAATTTGACGAGTTACGGAAGAACAGAATCAGGGTAAGCTTTCACAAATATGGCTCTGTGGCAGATAATTACGGGAAAGGATTTGTGCAGGCAATTCCAACCTTGGAGAAGTGTTTGGACAAATATAAAGAGACCGGAAACACAGAATATTTGTGCGATTTGGCGAACTATGCCATGTTTGAATTCATGTATCCGCAGCATCCGAAAGGACATTTTCGTGCAACAGACAGCAGGGAAAGTGCAGGGATTGTTGGGCTGAGTGTGAACGAGGCGAAGGGTATTAAGTCATGGTAAATTTCAGAGAAATTACAGCAGCAGGCAGACCATTTTAAGCAAAAAAATGAGAGAAGAAAACAGGTAAATAAACATGGGAGATTACAGTTTTTATCGAAAGAAAACCGGTAGCTGCCAGAGTAAAAAGAGAGAAGAAGTGCAACTAAATTCTTTCTTTTTTACATCCCAATGACCTGTGTTTTTCTTGGAAAATTACGGTTTTTAGAGTGCCAAAACGGGTATTGGCAGTTTGGCATGGGTTTGGCATTTTTTGATAGGGAATATTTCCCGAAAAATCAATGATTTCCAAGGTTTTGAACAAAAAATGGAAATCCACCTAAAGAAAAAGGGGGTAACTGGAGTTAAAAATAGCACTAAATGACCGTAGGAAAACTAACCGAGGAGGGCTAAAAGTTATGATGATTTTGAAGTGTAGATTAACAACGGTAGAAGCGATGTTGGGAACTGCAAGTAACAACAAAGAAATACACAGTGAATTTATTGCGAGCCATGCGCCCGATGCGCCGAGCAGAGAGGAAGAGATTGAGGCTGTAGGCGTAGAGGAAACGATAGAAAAAGGCATGACTGTATTCCCGAGAAATAAGGATGGGAAGCCTATCCTCTGGGACTACCAGATCAAAGGATTTTTCAAGGATGCCTGTAGTTCTCTGCGGAAGGTAAAGGGAAGCAGAAGCAGCGGCATCCGAGCATACAAAAAAGAGATTGACGGATTGATTTTCATTGAGGAAAGAGAAATTTTAATTCAGACGAAGGAGCCCATTGAAAGTTGTCAGCGTCCATTGCGAGCGCAGACAGCGCAGGGCGAGAGAGTCAGTCTGGCCAACAGCGAAGAAATCGCAGCGGGAGCTGTTATGGAGTTTTCTGTTATAGTCATGTCGGATAACCTTGTACTTGCGGTGAAGGAATGGTTGAGTTACGGAAAGATGCGCGGATTGGGACAGTGGCGCAACAGCGGCAAAGGTAGATTTGTCTGCGAGATTCTGGAGGAAAGACTGGCAGAGTTTGCAGACATTCTGGAATAAGTGCGATGGAACGGCAATGGGATGTAGGGCGGGGCAATGGAAAAGCATAGACTGGCGCAGAGGCGCAAAGGCAGAGCATGGAAGTAGAGCATAGAAAAGCAGAGAACTGAAATACAGAGCAAAGGCAATGAGGGGAAATGAGAGGAAATGAGAAGCAATGGCAAGGCGAGGCAAGGTGGGGCAGGACGAAGCAAGGGCATGGCACCGTAACGACAGGCAACGAGCATACAATAGAATCAAAGAGGAGGGATAACTTGCGGAAAGATATTTTGGTTCAGTATTGTGACTTGCAGCAGGAAGCGAAGGATATACGAAAGAGAATTGAAAAAACACAGGCTCGGCTCAATAGGATCCAAAAGGGCGGAACGGTTCTCGATTCAGTCTCCGGGACAAGAGCAGATGGGACCATCGGGAGTATCAGGATAGAAGGATTTCCTTTTGGAGATTTCAATAAACAATGGGAGCACCTTAACAGATATGCGGAAAGTCTTTCGGCAGCGGAAGCAAAGCTGCTGGAACAGGCAGCGGAGGTTGAGCAGTACATAAGAACAATCGAGGACAGCAGGATGCGGCGAATCATTCAATACAGAGTAATCGATGGACTGTCATGGTATGAAGTGGCGGACAGGATTGGAGGGAAGGCAACGAGTGAGAGTTGTCGGAAGTATTTTGAAAGATTTTTAGAAAAATGCTGAAATGTCCTACATGTCCGCCGGAAATGTGGTAATGTGATATTAGCCCGAAAGGGCGTAGTGAAACCCCGTCCGATACACAAGAAATCGGAACTCTCCTTTAATCCTTCAGAAAGAAGTGGCAAGAAAGAGGTATCTGTTGAAGATGCCTCTTTTTTGTGGAACAAGTTTGATTGATTGCTGTGTCCAAGGTGGGAGCGTGTTATACGGGGGACTAAGAATCAAAAGCACTCTGATAGTATCGGAGTGTTTTTTTCGTGTGAAGGTGGAGGATATTATGCTAAAGTCATGTCCGTATTGTGGGAAGATTCATGATAAAAAATATAATTGCCCGAAGAAGCCGGTTAGGCAGCGGCAGGATAATAGGCAGGGCAAATTCCGTTCTACATACAAGTGGACGAAGAAGGCGCAGGCAGTGAAGCGGCGGGATGGGTATCTGTGTCAGGTATGTTTGCGTGGTCTGTATCATCCGGAGCGCCAGTATGAGACAGAAGGTCTGGAGGTGCATCACATTCAGACGGTGGCATCCTGCTACGAGAAACGGCTGGATGGTTATAACCTCCTCACCCTTTGCGAGCGACACCACAAGATGGCTGATGCAGGAAAGATTCCTGCGAAGGAGCTGCAAATGATTGCAGCAGAGCAGGAAGAGAAGTGAGGGGGCATACGGAGTACCCCGGAGGGGGCAAGTCTGAAAAAAGAAAGCACTTCTAGACGACAACGCTGGCTCTGTGTAAAAAATATTCCCAAAATGGAAATTTTGTTAGGAGGTGGTGCCTGTGGGCGGAAGACCATCAAAACCGGTGGCGGTTATCCGAAAAGAGGGAAAGAGCCACAGAACGAAAGCGGAATTGAACGCCAGAGAAAAGGGCGAAGCCGCATTTGCTACGGGCATCCCCATAAAAGAGAAGGAAGAAACGAAAAAGAATGTGGTTGCGCATAAGGAATTCCTTCGGGTAACAAAGCTGCTGAATAAAATTGAAAAATGCGATGCACTGTATGAAAACATCATCAACCGCTACTGCCTTCTTTATGCGGAATGTCGAGATTTTGAAGAAAAGCGGGAGAGATTCTATAGAGACCTCTGGGAAATGGAAGAGGGAAAGGAGAACGGCGATTTCGAGGACAGCCCACGCACCTATTACAAGCTGAAAAATGATATTCAGAAAAATATTGTCAACCTGGACAAGCAGGTGCAGGCGAAGCGAAAAATGATGATGGCAATCGAAAAAGAAAGCATCATGACATTGGCGGCGGCTATGCGGAGTGTGCCGAAAACGCCGGAGAATGAAACAAATCCGCTTCTGGCAATATTGGAGGGTGGTAAAAGTTGAGTATTGAAACGAACAAGGCTTATGCGTATGCACAATGGTGTGTGCAACCGGAAAACAGAAAGGTAGGCATTTATATAAAAAAACAGGCAGAAAGCTGGCTGAGGATTGCAGACAGAAGGGATGCAGAAGCCTTTGTGGATGAAGCGGCAGTGGAACGTGTAAACAATCTTCTGCGTGTGATAACGCACCCGGATTTAGGTTGTTCCATGGATGAAGGCATGGAGCGGTATGCATGGCTTTTGATTATAGCGGCACTATGTACCAAAAAGCGAGATCCGGAGAACAGGGACATTCGATATTATGAAACGGTGCTGCTGGAAATCAGCAGAAAGAACTTCAAAACATTTTACTCGGCGGTGCTTTTTATTCTCCTGCTTTTGACAGAACCGAAATTTTCAAGATTCTTCTCGGTGGCACCGGATCTGAAGCTTTCCAGTGAGCTGAAGATTGCAATCAGAAAAATAATCAAATCCTCACCGGCGTTGGCAGATGAGAAGATATTCAAGGTGCTGCGCAGTGAGGTGCGCTGTAAGCTGACGGACAGCGAATATACGCCGCTTGCTTATTCTGAGGACAAGATGGATGGTAAACTGGCAAATGCCTTTCTGGCGGATGAAGCGGGTGCGATGGACAGTTATCCGGTAGAAGCAATGCGTTCCTCTCAGATTACACTACTAAACAAATTGGGTATCATCATCAGTACCCAATATCCGAATGACAATAATGTTTTTGTGGATGAAATAGATATTTCCAAGAAATCTCTGGATGGTCTGATTGATGACCGAAGGAGATTTTCGTTGTTGTATGAACCGGATAATGAATTTACGCAGGGGGACATCTGGCAGAAGGAAGATCTTGTTATTTACCAGAGCAATCCTGTGGCGGTAGACAACGAAACGATATTTGAAAACATTAAAAAAATGAGAACGTATGCAATATTGTACGAAAATAAGCGTGAGAATTACCTGTGCAAGCACAATAACATCATGTATAAAGGGCTTGGTGTTGAGGGTTATGTAGAAATTACAAAGGTTCGGGAGTGCTGTATTCCGAAAAACAAAGATTTCTGGAAGGGAAAGCACGTTTATCTGGGGCTTGACCTTTCGCAGACTGAGGACAATACGGCGGTTGCTATGGTGACATACGATAATGATAAAATCTATGCCAAGGTATGGGGATTTCTGCCGGAAGGACGGCGTGAGATTAAGAGTGCGAAGGAAAAAGTAGATTATCAGAAACTGGAACGGGAAGGCTGCTGCTTTGCCTGCGGCGATGAGGTCATTGATTATGGATTTGTAGAACGGTTTATTTTAGGCTTGCAGGAGGAATACGGCGTGATTATTGAGCAGGTCGGCTATGACAAGTACAACGCCATCAGTACGGTGCAGAAGCTGGAGGGGGACGAGGATACGCCGCTGGAATGTGTTGAAATCATGCAGCACTCCAAGGTTTTGCATCGTCCGACAAAGCTATTGAAGGAATACATCCTGAACAAAAATTTCTGCTATGAGCCAAACAAGCTTTTAGAAATCAACTTCCAAAATGCCAGATGCACAGAGGATACCAATCTGAATAAATACGTAAACAAAAAGAAATCTGCCGGAAAGGTGGATGTAGTTGTAGCCCTTATCAATGCAATATACCTGTTAGACCAAGGTGTGATTTTGGCAAATGAGAGCTGGGGCGCACAGGTAATTTAAGAGAGGAGGAGAAAAAAGTGGGTTTGTTTAGAAGAAAGGAAAAGCCGGAGGAGCGTGCTGATCCGGGGAGAGAGGTTGATGCATCTGACAGCCTGCTGAGAGCGCTAATCAGCGGAACCGACGTGGACAAGACGATTCTGTTACAGATTCCTGCTGTTAGGGGATGTTTGGAAAAGATTGCCGGAACGGTCTGCCGCCTGCCGATTAAGCTATACCGCAAGGTAGACGGTAAGGTCGAGGAAATCACAGAGGATGCCCGCCTGCGCCTGCTGAACAAGGAAACAGGGGATACCCTGAATGCGGATGAATTCTGGCGCGCCATGCTGGAGGATTACTATTTGGGCAGAGGTGCGTATGCGTACATCCGAAAGAATGGCATAGGAGAGTATGAAGGACTGCATTATGTGGAGGAAGAAAAGGTTTCGGTGCTGAAAAACTATGACCTGATACTGAAAAGCTATTCTATTATGGTTATGGGAAAGACATATCATCCGTTTGAATTTCTGAAATTGCACAGACGAACAAAAGACGGAGCCGAGGGGATTCCACTGTGGCAGGATAATCCGTTGATTTTCAGCGTTGCCTACAATTCCTTTGTTTTTGAAGAAAAACTGGTCAAAAAAGGCGGCAATAAGAGAGGGTTCATTGAAGCGGAGGACAAGCTTGACAAAGGCGCGATTGAATCCATCAAAAGGGCTTGGAATAACCTTTACAGCAACAATACAGATAATGTGGTGGTGCTGAACAAAGGGGCGAAATTTAAGGAATCTTCCAATACATCGGTGGAAATGCAGTTGAATGAGAACAAAGAAAGCAACGCGAAGGATATTTGCGGAATGTTCGGGTTTTCCTCCAGAATCCTGTATGGCGAAGCAACAGAGGAAGACAGAAAAGAGTATATCAATGCTGTGATGTCACTGTTAAATGTGATTGAGACGGCTCTAGATAAGGACTTACTGACCGAAAAGGAGAAGGAGTCTTTTTATTTTGCCTTTGATACCAAGGAATTAACGAGGGGCAGTTTGAAAGAGCGATACGAGGCCTATGCGCTTGGTCTTACAAATAATTTCTTGCAGATTGATGAAGTAAGAGCGAAGGAAGATATGGAGCCGCTGGGCTTCAAGTGGGTTCGTATCGGTCTGAATGACGTTCTGCTGGATGTAGAGAAGGGCATTGTTTACACGCCAAATATGAACGCTGTTGCGGATTTGAACAATCCGAAGGGAGGTGAAGGAAATGAAGATTGAGGTAAGGACAGACAACTCTGTAAAGATTACCGGATATGTGAATGCCGTAGAACGGGAGAGCAAGCCGGTAGCCACGCCGAAGGGCATGGTAAATGAGCTAGTGGAAAGCGGTGTATTTCATCGTGCCTTGGATGCTGCCGATGATATTCCGATGACGGTAGACCATATTCCGACAAAGATTGTGGCACGAACCGCCGACAACACCTTACAGCTGAAAGAGGACAATATTGGTCTTTGGGCGGAAGCTACTGTAACAGAGGAACGGGTTGTGCGTGCGGCAAAGGAAGGCAAGTTGAAAGGCTGGAGCTTTGGCATGACAAATGTGCTGGACGCGGTAGAGGAAAGAACTGAAAAGCTGCCTTTGCGGCGCATCAAGGGGATGGCGCTTGACCATGTGACCTTAGTGATTGATAAGATTCCTGCGTATAGTGCAACATCCGTTGAACTGCGTGCAGGGACAGAGGAATATCTGGAGACAAGAACCTTTGACAGTACGGTAGAAGTGTCTGCAACAAAAAATGTGGACTATTCTAAATACGAAGAAAGAATTAAAAAAGCGAAAGGGGAATAAAAATCATGGAATTTTTGAAGAAAATGAGAGAAAACAGAGAAGAAAAGGTAAAAGCATTGGAAAATGTTCTGAATGCGGCCAAAACCGAGAACAGAGCCATGACCGCGGAGGAACAGGCGAGCTTCGATGCGATTGAAAAGGAAATTGCTGATATTGATAAGACGATTGAAGCGGAAGAAAGGGCAGCCAAGGCGAAAAACACGAAGGAAACAGGTGACAATGGTGCCGAACAGGAAACGCAGGAGGAACTGGAAGAAAGAGCCTTTGTAAAATATGTTCTGGGCGCAGCGGCAGGCTTGGAGGAAAGAGCCGGCGAACTGAATCTGACAATGGCAAACAACGGTGCAATCGTACCGACATCTATTGCAAACAAAATCATCAAAAAGGTTAAGGACATTTCTCCAATCCTCTCCAAAGCGACTGTATATTACATGACAGGAGAACTGAAGGTGCCTGTGTACGGCGCGTCCTCCGGGCATGATGTAAAGGTTGCATATTCCGATGACTTTACGGAGCTGACAGCAGATGCAGGCAAATTTACATCCGTAGATCTGAAAGGGTATCTGGTAGGTGCGCTTACACTGATTGGCAGAAAGCTGAAAACAAATGCCATGTTCAATGTGGCAGACTTCATCGTAAACTATATGGCAGAAGAGATTGCGGCGTTCCTGGAGGGCGAGCTGCTGAACGGCACAACATCCAAAATGGAAGGCGCACTGTCTACCACAAATGAGAAAACAGCAGCGGCAGCAGCGGCAATCACTGCGGATGAACTGATTGACTTGCAGGCACAGGTGAAGCAGGCGTTCCAGTCTGAGGCGTGCTGGATTATGCACCCTGAGACCTTCACAGCGGTAAAGAAGCTGAAGGACGGGCAGAGCAGATATCTTTTGCAGGATGATTTTTCGGGCGAATTCCCTTACAGACTGCTGGGTAAGCCTGTATTCGTATCTGACAATATGCCTAAGATTGCAACAGGTGCAAAGACGGTTCTGTACGGCGATATGAGCGGGCTTTCTGTAAAAATTGCAGAGCAGCTGGAAATTGAGGTTCTGCGTGAAAAATATGCAACGCAGCATGCGATTGGCGTAGTTGCATGGATGGAGGTTGACTCCAAGGTAACGGACAGTCAGCGTATGGCAGTGCTGAAAATGGCTTAAGGAGGTAACGGCATGAAGGTAAGAGCGACAACATGTTTCAGTGGTTTGATTTCGATGTATGCCGGAGAAGTGAGAGAAGTTGAGGATTCTTATATCCTCAACGACCTCATGAAAGCAGGATATGTTGTGCCAGCAGAAGCAGAGGCAGAAGCGGAAAGCAGAAATCCGCAGACGAATTCGGATTCGGAAGACGAAGCAGCCTTGATGGAAGGAACTCTGGATGCCGAGGAATTGGAAGGAATGACAGTTCCGGCGCTGAGAGCATTGGCAAAACAGATGGGCTTGGATGATACAGGGAAAAAGGCGGATCTGATTGAGAGGATTTCTGCTGCAAAGGTTTCTGTGAATGCAGAAGGTTGTGATTCTGATGAAGCTTAGGGAGGTAAGCGCAGAGAACCTGATTCGTTTCGCAAAAATTGACGATGCGGACGAAGAAACAGAGGTTATCGAGGCTATCATTGAAGCAGGGCGGAAATTTGTATTGAGTCAAACCGGTTTAGAACTGGAGGAAACCGATGATAAGCCTGATCTGGCGATTGCCATGTTGATGGTCTGTGCCGATATATACGATAATCGCAGCTATGAAACGGCGGCGGGAAAGGCTCCGAGCGTGAATCTGGCAGCGCAAGCCATCATTAACCAGTATTGCAGGAATATTTTGTAAGTGGGTGATGAAATGCAGGCAGGAGACTTAAGACACCGCATAGAGATACAGCGGATTATCAAAAGACGGGAAGCGGATAGAAGCATCCGGACAGAATACCGGACGATAAAAACCGTATGGGCGAAGGTAAACGGCTTATACGGACGGGAATGGTGGGAAGCCAGAAAGTATGGCGCAGAGGGGACAGTAGAGTTTACCATTCGGTATGGAGCGGTGAAGGATCTGACGGTAAAAGACAGGATTCTTTTTCGCGGCACGCTTTACAATATTGTTTCCGTTGATAATACCCTTTTTCAGGATAATTTTCTGAAAATCAAAGCAACGGCAGATTTAACACATTGAGGTGATAGCATGGGCTCATTGGAAGATTTAGACAAAGCCTTTGCGGCATTGGAGAAACAGTTTCCGGAAGCCAGAAGAGAACTGGTAGAGGATGCGGGTGTGATCATGTATGAGAGGGTCACGCGAAACATCGATGCGGAAACCAAGGAGCAGAGCGGCAGACTGCGGGAAGCATGCCATCTGGTTATTGGCAGCGGCGGTGGTTATGCTGCTGTGCGAAATGACAACAGGAAAGCACCGCACGCACAGCTCGTTGAATTTGGCCACAGGCTGATTAAGGGCGCGAAAACGAAAGAGGGAAAGCACGGTCGGCGGGTAAATATCAAGGGCAGCGGCAAGCTGATTGGCTGGGTCAATGGAAAGCACATGTACCGGAATGCGCTGAATGAGGTGGAGGAAGAAATTGTGCATAAAGCTGGGGATATGGTGGATAAACTGGTAGGTGATAAATTCTGATGATTACCGCAAAGGAAATTTTAGCAGCTGTTATGGAACAGATTTTTAACTGTGTTCCCGGCGTGGAGATTTATAAAGGAAGGCTGGAGGAGGGGTTCTCTGTTCCTGCCTTCCTTTTGAATTTAACATTCGCCGGCGGGGCAAAGGCGAATTATTTCACCGAAAGAAAAAACATCGAAATACAGATTATCTATTTTGGAACCGAGGATGGATACGGGAGAGAGGATTTTGAGGAACGATTGGATGTGGAATCAAGGCTGATGCCATTTTTAAATCAGCATTCCATATCGATTGGGGAACGGGTGCTGTCTTTCAATCATGAAATGAAGGAAGCAGATAGCCGCCTGGCTATTTACCTGACGTTTCGGTATTTGGATGAATCCTTTGATTCCGGATATATTGATTCCGGCAAGATGGAAGCGGCAAAGGATGTGTCGGTGCGCATGAAAGCAACGGCGGACGAATAGAAAGGAGCGAAAAAAGATGGGATTACCCAATATTATCATTGAATTCAAAACAAAAGCCTCAACTGCGATTAAGCGTGGGGAAAGAGGCGTTGTTGCAATCATGGTTATTGAAAAAAGCAACCATGGAGTAACAAAAATTGAGGATAAAACGCAGGTGCCTGCGGATCTGACAGCTGAAAATAAGGAGTATGTGGAGCGTGCATTTGATGGCGGCAAAGCACCGATTAAACATGTTCTGCTGATTCGGACGGATACGGTAGAAAACGCTTTGGCAAAGCTGGAAACAATCAAATTTGATTATCTGGCTGCGCCTCCTGCGGTGGCAGAAGAGGATGTCCAGAAGATTGCAACACAGATTAAAACCATGCGGGATTCCAAGCGGATGAAGGTAAAGGCTGTTTTGCCGAATATCGCCGCAGACCACGAGGGTATTATTAACTTTACTACGGGTGATATTGTTGTCGGGGATAAGACCTATACAGCGGGGCAGTACTGCTCCAGAATCGCCGGGATTCTGGCAGGTACGCCTTTGAACGTCAGCTCTACATATTTCGTTCTGAGCGAGGTAGACGATGTGCCGAAATTTACCAGAAGCGAAATGAATGAAAAAATTGACTCCGGAGAGTTTGTTCTTTTCCATGATGGCGAAAAGGTCAAGATTGGCAGAGAGGTAAACAGCCTGAAGGATGCAAACGGATTGAAGGGAGATATCTATAAGTCGATTAAGGCAGTAGATACTATGGATCTGATTTACAATGATATCCACAGTACCTGCGAAGATAACTACATCGGCAAGTATCCCAACAATTACGACAACAAGTGCCTGTTGCTGGTAGCGGTGCAGCAGTATCTGGAGGCGCTCAGGGATGATGAGATTCTGGATAAGGATATTTTTGTGGGCATTGATGTGAAGGCGCAGAGAGATTGGCTTCGTGAAAATGGAACGGATGTCAGCGAAATGTCCGAACAGGAAATCAAAGAAGCAAATACAAAGAGCAACGTGTTTATGGAGGGCTCTTATCATATTCTGTACGCAATCGAGGATATTACAGTAAACTTTAACATTTAAGGAGGGGCAATAAATGAGAAAAGCAGGTTTTGACCCCAGAAGAGCGATTAACGGCAACTATGGGGAGGTAATGTTAGACGGCGAGCTTGTCAGAGAGGCTACGGCGTTGCAGGCAAAAGCACAAATCAATTTTAAGGATGTTCCGATGTGCGGCACAAGCGGCAAGAAGCAGAAAAGCGCGGGATGGTCCGGTACGGGCAGTATTACTATGACGAAAACGAACAGCCGCATGGCATTGAAAATTGCGGATGAAATTAAGGCAGGAAGAACACCTGAATTTACGATTATTGGCAAACTGGCTGACCCGGATGCGCTGGGGGCGGAAAGAGTGGTGCTGAAGGGTGTAACCTTTACGGAGCTTACGCTGGCTGACTGGGCGGCAGAAACAATCGGAACGGTAACACAGCCTTTTACGTTCTACGATTATGAATTCATTGATCTGATTGACGAGGAATAAGGAGGAAGTTATGAGTATTTTTGACAGACTTTTGGAAACAGATGCTGAGAAATTACAGGAGAAGGAAAAAACAGAACTTAAAATCAAAAGATTATCGGATATTGTAGGGGAGCCTTTTGTAGTGACCTGTGCTGCACTGACGGAAGACCAGATGGTACATGTTTCTGAAATCAGCAAAGAGGGAGATTTCAGGGCAAATATTCTTCTGGAGAGCTGCCGCATTGAGGGCAGACGGCTGAGCGACAAGGAATTGCTGAATAAGCTTGGCGTGGCAAGTGGGAAGGATGCCATTAAGGCATTGTTTAGCGCGGGAGAAATTTCTATCATTTACAGCACAATCAACCGTCTGAGTGGCTATGATGATGGTGCGGTGACGGAAGTAAAAAACTGATTCGGGCAGGGGATGCCAGAGCGGTTGTTGGATATACCATGTGGCGGCGCTTTGGCACCCTGCCATCTCAAATATACAAAATTCCGGAAAAAGAAATTGCAGTCATTCTTGCATACATGGAACTTGAACAGGAAAAAAGATAAATCCTGCCTTCCGAACATCACGAAAAGAGAAATTGACAGTATAAACATTCACATGTTATGATGTCGAAAAGGAGGGAATACCATGAAAAAATGGTTATGTATGGTTCTGTGTATTGGAATGATGTTTGGAGCTACTGGCTGCGGGGATACTGGAACCGGTACTGTTGAAAACAAAGAAGTGACGCTTTCATTACCTTATGGAGAAAGAACAGGAACTTATTCCGGAGACATGGTTGAAGGTGTGCCTGATGGACATGGCAAATTTGAAACGAAAAATGAGGCAGGAGAGACTTGGACGTATGAGGGAGATTTCTCCGCAGGTGTTTTTGAAGGGGAAGGGAAAACAACTTGGGAAGATGGAACAGTCCAGATAGGGACGTATCATGAAGGAGTTTGGCAGGCGACCGAATGGGGACTGCTTTTTGCAGCCGAATCTACAGATGCAATTACCGTTTCAGATGAAGCAAGCAGTTTTATAAAGGAAAACGCAGATTTCTTTCCATCTGACAGTGTTGAAAAATTTCAGGACAATGTAGACGAAAGCATTACATACAAGATGGTTATGAAAGAACCGGATAAATACGGCAATAAAATCATGAAAGCAAACGATTTATATGTAGTGCAGATAAACACATCGCAGATTTATAAAGATTGTGAAGATAAATATACTTATGCAATCCTGTGCGATAATGACTTAAATATTTATCAAATTTACATGATGGGTGAATTGCCGGACATCTACGAAGGAGATACAATAAAAGCAATGTATGGTACTCCTGTAGGGAATAACAGCTATGAATCATCAAATGGTGGATTCGTGAATTCCGTTGTAGTAGCACCATGCTGGATACAAAAGTAAGAAGAGATATAAGCGCCTGAGAAATCGGGTGCTTTTTTCATGCAAAAAAGAAGGAGGTGGATCATGGGAAACAGGGATGTAAGTATTGTTTTCAAGGCGAGCGATAAATTATCTGATTCGTTGCGCCAGATGCGGCGGGGTGTAAAAAGCCTTGAATCAGATGTTGAGCATTACAAAAAACTGCAGCAGCAGGTTTTCCAAGAAAAGGCGCAGGTAAAGCTTGACATTACGCAGGCGAAGCAGAACATGAAGGAGCTGGAAAAAGCGGTCAGAAACGGCTCTGAGGGTGCCAGAGACGCTTTTCTGGAACAGCAAACAGCTTTAGAAAGCTTAAACGATGAATATAAGCGGCTGAGCAATTTGCAGAGTGAAGTGCTGCGTGGAGAAAAAGAAATTCAAACCACAATGTCAAGAAATAGCAATGCAAATGCGGGTTCCGGTGTAGGTGCAGGGTTGATCGGTGCCGCCGGCATGATGAAATCTTTAGCAAAGGCGGGGCTTGGAAGTATGCTCGGTGGAGCGGTCGGAGATCTGATGGGAGGAATGGCTACGTCTGCCTTTGGTTCTACGGTTGGTGGTGCTATTGGCAGCATTGGCGGCAATGCGCTTTCCGGTGCGGCAATGGGGAGTATTGCGGGCCCGATTGGTGCGGCGGTTGGTGCAGCGGTTGGTGGACTGACAGGTGCAATCAAGAGTCTGTCAGACCATCAAAATCAGATGGATGGTCTGTATCGGCAGGAGGTACAGAGTTTATACAATGATAGTATTACAGATATGGAGAACCGTATCAGCAATGGGAGCAGTATTGCGGCGGAACGGGAAATGTATCAGCGAGGGTTTGAAACTACGTTAGGCAAAGAGGCGGGTAATAAGCTATATGCTGATATTAAAGAATTTGGTGACAAAACGGCTTACGATACCACAACTATGTTGGGCAAAGGGAAAGAGATGCTTGCCTATGGTATTGAAGGTAAGAATGTTATGGAATTGATGGGTATTATTGGCGATATTGCTGGGGGGAATACTAACAATTTTTCTGGTTTATCCTATGCGATTTCCCAGAGTTTAGCCGCAGGAAAGCTGAATGCACAGGATAAAAACCAGATGGTCAACTATGGTTTAAATCCGTTGGAATTTGTTGCAAAAGACCAAGGTATTTCGGTAGCTGAGGCAACAAAGCTGATGAGTGACGGCAAAATCACAGCTGATATGTTAATGGATGCCATGAGACTTGCGGTCAGCGAAGGAGAACGATTTTTTAATGGAACGAATGCTTTAAGTGATACTTATGAAGCTATGTCCGGGCAGTTAGAAAGTGCATGGAATAACTTAGAGGTAGCGGCAGGCGAAAAATATAATGCAGTCCGGAAGGATGGCATGACGAAAGAAATTGAAACACTTACTGGCGAAAATGCCGATAAAATGAAAAAAGCCTATGAAATGGTCGGGGCGTATGAGGCGGAAATGGAGAACCGGCATCAACAGAATATCATAAATTCCATGGAAAATGCTGCAAAATTGATTGAAGAACAGGGCTTGACCGGCATTGAGGCGGAAAAGGTCATGTGGGAGGCAAAGACGCAGGCGGAAATTGATTACAAAAACAGCGAAGAATATCAGAAGAAATTGCAGGCAGAGAAATCACTGGTAGCAAATATACAATCTTCACTGACAGAAAGCGGTGAATATGTAAAATTCGGACAGGTAATGGCAGAGCAGTTTTCCAAAGGCTGGCAGAGCGGAAGACTAAGCAATGCCACAAGCGACGTGAGGGCGCAAATCAGCAAGGAAGGCGTGTCTGGCTATATCAACAGCATTTTTGCAAATGCCTATAAGGGAACACCCGGCGGTGTCAGCAGTAGCAGAAAACACGCCGCAGGGCTGAAAAGAGTACCGTATGATGGATATGTAGCCGAACTGCACGAGGGTGAAAGCGTTCTGACAAGGGTTGAGGCAGATAAGAGAAGCGGCGGCAGTGTTACGATTGCAAAGCTGGCTGACCAGATTGTAGTACGGGAAGAAGCGGACATTGATAAGATTGCGCGGGCGTTGGTCAGAAATATGCAAAATATGCGAGAAAGCTTTGTAGGCGCATAAGGAGGGGAGAATATGTTTGAATTCTGGTTGAAAAATCAAATGAAGGGTACAAGCATGATGCTTCCTGTTACGCCGGACGGCTACGAAAACAGCTTTGGCAGAGAAATAGAGACGGTCAGGGCTACAGACAAGGGAGACATCAATGTGCTGGGCAAAACAAAGCCCCAGAGTCCGAGTATATCCGGTTTCTTTCCAGAGAATGACTATAGCTTTTGCAGGAGCAGCGGCATCAGCGCAAATACGGCAATGGACTATGTAGAAACATTAAAAGCATGGATGGATGATGGGGACATTGTGCGTGTGGTTGTGGCTGATGACAAAGGCGCAAAAATCAATGAGCAGTTCTATATTGAGTCAATCGATTACAGCTCAAAATATGAGGATAACGGAGACATTCCGTTTACGATACGATTTCGGCAATATGTTCCGCTGAATGTTTTGACGGTTCAGAAAAGCAGCACTGCAAACGCTGCCAGAAAAGACACCTCCACGGCGAAAGCAAAGGCAAAGACGTATACCGTGAAAAAGGGAGATAGCCTGAGTGCTATTTCGAGAAAAATGTATGGGGATGCAAGTAAATGGAAAAAAATCTATGAAGCAAACAAAGGCGTGATTGGGAAGAATCCGAATTTAATCTATCCGGGGCAGAAATACACAATACCATGATGGGAGGTGGAAGTTATGGCAATGCGGGCATTTCATATCAATAAGGATGGCGTGAAAACGGAGGTTACGGGAGTTATTACGGAGTTGACGATCAGCGGAGAGTACAGAAGCTGCAGCAGGAGCTGCACATTCGGCGTAGTGCATGGATACAGCGACCAGCGCACATGGATTACCCAAATGGAGGTAGGCGACATATTCAAAGTAATTGATGTGGACAAGGTGATGTTTCAGGGACCGATTTGGACAAAGGAAAAGGAAACGGACGGGACAACGATTGAGTATAGCTGTCGGGATTATGGAATTTATCTGAAAAAGAATAAAGCAAGCTATAACTTCAAAAAAATGAAAGCGGATGCAATCGCGAAGAAGGTCTGTACAGATTTTGGTATAAAAATCGGTTCGCTGTCCTTCGGCGCAAAGCCGATTAGCCGAGTATTCAACGGTGTCAGCCTATATGATATTATCATGACGGCATACACGCTGGGCGGTGCAAAGGATAAAAAATATTACGTTATTTTTGAGGGCGAATTGATTTATGTTCTGGAGAAAGGAAAAAAGGAATGTACCCCTCTGGAGAGCGGCGTGAATCTTTTGACCTCCAGTGTCAGTGAAAGCCTTGAAAGCATGGTGAACCGAGTTCGTGTATACAACAAAGAGGATAAATTGATAAAGGAATTCAAGGAGGATAAGGATATAAAGCTATATGGCTTCATGACCGAAATTCTCAGAATTTCAAAAGATGACGAAGATTATACGGAAAAAGCAAAAAAGCAGCTGAGCGGCGTAGAAAGGAAAATAAATGTCTCCAATTTCGGGGACAGTCAATATATCACCGGAAGGAAGGTTGTGGTAAAAGAGCCATATACCGGTCTTTCCGGTGTTTTTTTCATTGATGCCGACAGTCACACATGGAAGAATGGCATTTACACAAACAAACTGACGCTGAATTTTCAGAATCTGATGGATGAAAAGGAGAGTGGACAGAATGACAAATGAAGATAATCCATACGGAAACTTTCTGGAGATAATCAGAAAGGAGGCACATGTTGACGGCGATGCGCCTTTTTTTATTGGAACGGTTGTGCAGCCGAACCCGCTGATTGTAAAAATCGGAGACTTGCAGATTGAGCAGGAAAACATGAAGGTAAATCAGGCTTTGCTTGCCGGCTACAGCCGCCGCATGTCCATGGGAACGGCAGGAGCGACCGGATCAACAACGAAGGGCGATAGTATCAGCAGCATTGGGATTTCCGGAGGGACATTTACCACGCAGGACGGATTGAAAGCAGGCGAGCAGGTAGTGCTGCTGAAAAGCGGCGATGGGCAGCAGTATATACTGCTGTGCAAGGTTATTTAAGGAGGCGGTTTGATATGAGTACAAGCCTTTTCCCGTTTTTCGGGGATACGGTTACTACAGAAACAGAAGAGGAGCTTCCGCTGTATCGTGAGGTTGCTTGGGATTTTAAGAACAATATCCCTGTTGTGGAAAAAGGGGATTTTAAAATAGTGACCGGAAACGAAGCAATTAAAACCTGGATATATAAAACGCTGAAAACGGAGAGATTCCGATACGAAATTTACAGCTGGGACTATGGATGCGAAATAGAGGAATTGATTGGGCAGAATTATACGCCAAATCTGGCGAAGGCAGAGTGCGTTCGCTATATCAAAGAAGCGTTGACCATAAACCCGTACATTAAAAATATATCCGGCGTGGAGGTAACATTTGCAACCGGAAAATTGATGATATATGCGAAGCTTGAGACGGTTTACGGTGAAATGGAGGTGAGCGCAGATGTATGAAGACAGACTCTATGAAGCATTGAAAGAGGAAATGCTGCAGGAGATTACGCAAACGGACAAGAGAGAAGGTTCGTTTGTAAATGACATCATTTCCACCAGTGCGATGAAGGGGGAGGAGGTCTGGGCGGCATTGAGCAGAGCGGTTGGGGTGTTTTTCAAGAAGGACTGCACCGGAGAATATTGTGACCGTTTTGCCGAAGAGTACGGCATTACCAGAAAAAATGGGAAGAAAGCAAAGGGAACCGTTACATTTACGGGAGAAGCAGGCGTTGAAATTCCGGTAGGGACGCTCTGCGCAACGAGTGCAGGACTGATGTTTGTGACAACAGAGGTTGGAAGCATCGGCGCAAGCGGAACAGTGAGTGTTCCGGTGGAGGCGGAAGATATTGGGGACAAATATAATATTCTGACCGGATATATCAATACGCTTCCGGTAGCGATTAGAGATATTACAGGCGTTACGAATGGAGCGGCTTTTATCGGCGGAGCGGAAGCGGAAACGGACGAGGAATTGATTGACCGCCTGCTGCTGCGGCTCAGAACGCCGGCTACGAGCGGAAATGCGTATCACTACTTGCAATGGGCGTTGGAGATTGAAGGTGTTGGAAATGCGAAGGTGTTTCCGCTGGACAATGGTCCGGGGACGGTAGGGGTTATGCTGATTACCTCGGCGGGCAGGTCTCCGGGTGAAGATGTTATCAACGCAGCGGCAGCGCATATTGAAGGGGAACGTCCTATTGGTGCGACTGTCAGTGTATATGCGCCGCAGGAAGTCGTAATAAACATCGAAGCAGCTATTCAGATTTCGGCATCTACAACTTTAGAGGTTGTAAAGAAGGAGTATCAGAGCTTGCTTTCAAACTACATCAAAAATAGTGTGTTTGTGCTTTCTAATGTGGACTATTACAAGTGCCTTTCCATGTTCTATGACATTCCCGGCGTAGTAGCGGTGAAAAGCTTTCTGCTCAATGGTGCGCAGAAGAATATACCCATCAGTGAAAAGCAGATACAGGTGCTTGGGAGTATCACAATCGGAGGGGTGGTTGCCGGATGAAGCTGATAGAATATCTTCCGAATGATTACACGAAAAGCAGATCAACGCTTGAGCTTCTGGAGGCTTTGGAAAAAATGTGGGGAAAGGCACAGGAGGACACAGAGGATTTTGAAAAGCAGTTATTTTTGAGTACAGCCACATGGGGTCTGGATTTCTGGGAGCAGATGTACGGGATAGAGAATGACGAGAGCAAAGGCTATGAGGTTCGGCGGAGTGTTGTGCGTGCCAAAATCCGTGGGGCAGGCACAACGACGGTAGCCATGATTAAAAATACATCAGAGGCGTATGTAAATGGTGGGGTTAATGTGATCGAGCATAATGCACAGCATAAATTCGTTGTGATGATGGCTTCTATCATTGGTATTCCGCCGAACATCGAGGATTTGCGAAACACGATTAAAGAAATCAAGCCTGCCCATTTGGATTTCGAGATTGTGTTTAAGTATAACATAATGAAGGACTTGCAGAGATATACACATGGGCAGTTGAAGGCATCGGGATATACGCATAGAGAGTTGAGGACGGTTGCACTACCTGAAATGAAATAACAGGAGGTGGACCATGATACAGAGTTTACACGAAATGGTGCATAATACGCCAATCTGTTTGAAGGAAGTACATATCAAAAAAAACTGTACACAGGAAGTCACAGAACTGAGGGAAGATTTGCGTAGATGGGGAGAAACGGCGCAAGTACTTGAAGTCTTGAGAAATGAAATAGAAAGGATGAAAAAATCAATAGATGGGCTGAAGGAAAATGACATCAGCCCATTGCAGAAAGAAGTCCTGTTGCAGGAAATACAGGAGCGGACTGATTCATTAGTGAAGGAAGCGGAGAAGCGGATGCATCTGGCACTTGAAATTGATTCCATTGTGTCAGGATTGGACGCGGAAGAGGAAACATTTTTGAGACTGCGGTTTCAGGAAAAAATCAGTATAACCGGAATTCAGAGCAGGATGCATCTAAGCCGGGCAAGTGTATTTCGCTTGCAGAATAAATGCTTTAGACACGTTTTGGATATTCTGAAAAATGAGGGGAGGGAAAGACATGGAGAATATTGAAAAAATGGTGCAGGAGGCACTGGACAGCACGAAATCCGCACACAAGAGGATTGACCGCATGGAGAAGCGGCAGGACAACCTTGACGGATTGACGAAGGCGTTTTCGGTTCTGCAGAACGAGCAGGAGCATATCAAAACAGATGTCGGAGAAATCAAGGACGATGTGAAGCAGTTGGTTTCCAAGCCCGCAAAGCGGTGGGATGGGCTGATTGATAAGGCGATTGCGGTGGTTGTCGGTGCGGCAATCGGGTTTTTGCTGAATGGCGGCGGTTTATGATGAAAAAACGCAGACGGATTCGTTTTCCACCAAAGATAAACGATGATACCATGTCCAGCATTGTGATATACTCGCTGCTGTTTTGTGCGGCAATCACGATTGCAGGCATGGTATTAGGTGCTTTTGACCACGATGTAAGCGCCGTGGTTGATAGTACGCATCGTGTGTTCGGTACGGAATTAGGTATCTGCGGCTTGATGAAATTGTACGATAAAGGTGTAGAACGTGCAGAGCGGCGGGCGGAGGAACGTAGGTAAAGAAGAATGACTGCAAAGCAAGCGGAATGGGAGTACAAGGAGGAATTGAGAGAAAATGAAAATGAATGAAGCGGCAAAAATCACAGTTCAAAATTTGCTTACAGTGAAATCCATCGTAACGATTATGCTTACGGTGGTTTTTTCTTATTTGGCGGTTGTAGGACGTATCAGCGGAGAACAGTTTCTGACGATTTTCTCTGTTGTGGTGGCGTTCTACTTCGGGACACAGTACCAGAAGGGGAAGGAAGGCGTAGAGGATGGGGAATAAAAAAAGACCGCTAGGGGCGGTCTTAATTCTTTTTAAACTCAAAAATTAAATGATAACCCATTGCATTTAAAATTTTCTGTGCATCTTCAAAACTGAAATTTTTCTTGTTAATGAGCTTTGTAAATCCTTGAGGCGTAATTCCTAAGCTTTCTGCAATTTGCCGCTGAGATATTTTTTCTTCCAGCATGAGTTTTCTGATTTCAAGAATGATTTGCTCAGTGTTTTCGTAGATGATTGCCATTCGCAAGACCTCCTTTATATATAATTATAATATTTTTTTTATTATTAGTCAAATGAAAAGAATTAAAAATAATAAAAAATATATTATAAAATGGTTGACAAATAACCCAAAATGGGTTATAATAAAACCATAGAAAGGAGGTGAACAAAATGGATTTAGACAAAATAATAACTACTCTTTGTAGCATCGTATGTACGGTCGTAGCAGTTCTTACATACAGAGATAGCCACAAAAAGTAGTTAGGGACGAAACCAAGGGGGACGGCACATCCCCTGCGGTTTCCTAAATCCATTATACAGCATGAAAAAGAAAAATCAAAGCGTTTTATCATTAACGGCTCTGTTTGTTGCGCTTATGGCATTATGGAGGGCGACAGGGGCAAGTTGGCTGCTGCTTTTGGTGGTGGTTGTAACGATTGCGGATGTGTTGGTATTTTTACGGAAGTGAGGGTTTACACAGAAAGAGCGTTCGAGAAATCGGACGCTTTTTTATATAAAAAAGAAAGAAGGTATAGCATGACGAATAAAGAATTTATTGAAACCATCGGCAGAGCGGCTATGGCGGAATATGAGCGGTTTAAAATCCTGCCCTCTTTGACAATCGCACAGGCTATTTTGGAAAGCAACTGGGGGAAATCCCTGCTTTCCCAGAAGGCGTTTAACTTCTTCGGGATGAAGGCTGGAACCGGTTGGAAGGGCGCTACATATAACTCCAAAACACAGGAGCAGACCAGGGCGGGGCAGTCCTTTACCATTGATGCTGCATTTCGTGCATATCCTAATGTGCAGGCAGGCATCAGAGGATACTATGTGTTTTTGCAGTTTCCCAGATACCAGAATCTGAAAGGCGTGACGGACTATAAGCAGGCTTGCAGACTGATTAAGGCGGACGGCTGGGCTACGGATGTGAGGTATACGGAGAAGCTGATCAGTTTGATTGAGAAATATGGGTTAGATAAATACGATGAGGAGGTTTTGGAAGTGGTAGAGAAGGATAAGGTTGAGGTGTTTGGAAAAGTCGTAACAATGAAACTGATTCGGAAGGATGGAAGAGTATATCCGGATATTAGAGAATTCTGCGCAGCGGTTGGTCTGGAAATTGACAATAAGGGTAGAATGCCAGTGGTGAAAAAATGAAAAAGGCGGGGTAAAAGCCCCGCTAATTCACTTATTTGCATAGAATTTTGAAAGTTTAAGCGAAAATAAATAGAATTTGATTAAATAAAACAAAAGGAGCGAAAAAGTATGAACGAAAAGGATTTTTTGGAATGGTGCAAAAAAGAGGTTGCAGAGTATACAAACAAACACTTGGACAAAAGCGATAATAAGAAGATTACTTCTGATGATGTTTTTATGGTGTGGTGCTGCAAGACGTTGCAGAACAATAAGGCACTGCTTTCCACAACTCTTTTTGACGGTATGTATTATGAATGTACATACAATGGAGATAAACAGGAAATGTACATTGACGCATATAAGAAATGGGAAAACTTCAAGGTAGCGAAATAATCGTTTTGTTGAGGTCAACAAAATGGTATAATGAAAGTGCTCAAGATTTCATAAAGAGTCATATATAGGCAATACAAATCGCTCCGGCTGGTAACCGGGGCACTCTGGATTCTTAGCTCAGTTGGTCAGAGCATCCGGCTCATAACCGGACGGTCCTCGGTTCAAGTCCGAGAGAATCCATTGAACGTACTCCGGTGTCCTTTGGGTCCGGGGGTCTTTTTATACAATGAAATTAGTACTAAGATAGGATGCCTGTAGTAGAGAGAATAGGGGTGGAGATTTACCACATTTTTTGTTTTGGAAAATAAAAAATATCCTGTATAATAGATATATTATTATATTTTAGGGGTGTTATTATGAATTATTTAGTCGAATATGATTTCAACAATTTTAATGAAACATTTGATTGCGTTCCTGGCGTACGGAATGGTGTGACATTTGACTTTTTAGATTGTAGAATTAAAATCAATACATTAGGAGAGTTACTTGCTTCTTTTTGGATAAATGGAGAGATTACTTCAATAGAAGAAGCAAAATCAAAATTAAATCAATGTATTAAATTACTATCATATATTTTTTCATTGCCATTTTATGAAAAGGGAAAAGAAGTATGCGAGACTCAAAACGTGTTAGAACAAAATAGCCTGCTTGGCAAGAATAATAAAGAGAGATTGATTTTAGTAGAAAAATATGTGCGTAAGCTTTCTTCGAGAAAAGATTTTTTTGAAGAAACCTTAGATTTAATTATTGTTGCTATAGATAATTTGTACAAGGATAGAGAAGAAGACGCTTTTATGTATTTTTTTAAAGTGATTGAAAGAATTGCGAAAGAGCATTATCACGTTTATGCGGAAAGACATCATAAAAAAAATATTCAGCGAGAAAATAAGAAAAAACTAAGGGAGTTTATTGATAATTATGCGCGCGATACTTTCCATATTGAGTTTACTAAAGACATGCTAGATGGAAAAACGGGTGAATTATATAAGGAACTAGAGAGAAGTTATTATGGGAATATTTATTCTAAAATTTCTCTTTTTATATCATTAAATAAATTTAATGGATATGATGCGGATTCGATTAGTCACATGGTGAAAACTCGCAATAAACTTGCGCATGGAGACTTAGTGGATAAAGAGATGTTTGAAGCATCGTTTGCACAATGTGAATATTTGGCGATGCAAATGTTTTCGAAATATTTTTTTCATGTAGAATATGAAAAAATACATATTAAGTCGCAAAGAACAAAAGGATTTGAACCGTATAAAAAATAAAATGTTATAATAGAACCCTAGTATCCTTTGGATACAGGGGTTTTTATTACTATACCCTAATGGAGTACGCACCCCCATATTGTTCAATCATGATTTTCGCAAGTCTTGCATCTGGTTTTGTAATCTTCACAGGAAATTCCAATTTCTTTTCATAAATCCACATTTATTTACACTCCTTTCCTGCCAGAGAAAAATTGGCATCGTTCTGCCAAGGCCATGGATTTTCCATCCACTGCCAAGCCTGTGTATTGGCGGCATAGCTGCGGAAGGAGCAAAGAGGCCCGAATGTCTCCTCGTATTTCATACGAACCGTGTCAGCGGCAGTGATGACCTGATTGTATGCTGCAATGGCATCGCTGTCATCGGGGTGCGTATTCAGAAAAAGCCCCAAGTCTACAGCAATAAAGTCAAGCTCCATCAAGGATTTCAATAATTCCTCCTGATTCATACCTCTGCCCCCTTTCCGAAACGATAAAGATTCCAGCCGGAGCAATAGGGGATAGCCAGATCGGCAAAGACCGTGCCGCAGATAAGGCTTTGCTCAGCCTCCATCGGTGCTTCATAGGGCTGGAAGGGCACCATAGCCTGCGCCGGCCCAATTTGCTCCAGCACGCAGGCGTTGCAATTTCCTATCATGGTAGCCGGTGTCAGCGTGGCGGAAGCGGTCTCTGTGTTGTTTTGTCTGCAATGCTGATTACAGGCGAAGTTTCTGCACATTTCTCTCATGCGTGTTTCCTCCTTTTGGCATTTACAATATTTATACTATGGAAAAAGTCGATTATGGTGCGAAGGGATTTCCGAAAAAGAAAAATGGCAATGACAAAGGGCTCTTTCGAGTCCTCTGTCATTGCCGCGTAATAATCTAAATGACGGAGAGGGGAAGCAAGGAAGGGAGAGCTTCCGCCTCAGCCGATTTTCATTTTTTTGAGTTCTATTAGGAAATAGACATACCGAATACCAGACCTGCAATGATGATAGCACCGATTGCGATAGGGTCAAGGATTTTAACGATGAATTTGTATACAGGTGCAAGGGTGAATTTGAACTTGCCATAGGAGGTAGCTTCCTCTACGGAATTGTCTGTACCCCAAATCCAGCCAACGAATACAGTTGTAAAGAATGCACCCAGAGGCAGCAGCAGTCTGTCTGTCAGGTATTCCAGGAAGTCACCAAAGATAGGATAGCTGATACCGTCGCCGGAGATCCAGATACCCTTCAGGTTCATGTATGCCTGAGAAAGTGTATACATAACACCAATGATAAAGATAACGATGGATGCACCGAGCAGTGCTTTCTTTCGTTCGAATCCCTTTTCTTCTACCAGGAAAGCAATCGTACCTTCCAGAATGGAGGTGGAAGAAGTGATTGCAGCGAAGAACAGCAGGAAATAGAATACGGTACCAATCAGCTGGCCGCCGGGAATAGCCATGAATACGCCTGCCAGTGTAGCAAACCCAAAGCCGCCGCCCATACCGGGAGCAATACCTGTCGCAAATACAGCGGGGATAATCATGAAGCCTGCAAACAGAGCAACCAGAGTGTCCAATGTACAAACGATAGCCGTGTTGGAAATCAGGTTATCTTCATTGGAGAGATAGGAAGCGTATGTCATCATAACGCCCATGCCAAGGGAGAGGGAGAAGAATGCCTGCCCCAGAGCGGTCAGGATTGCAACGCCGTTGATAGTGGAGAAATCAACATTCAGCATGTATTTCAGACCATCATCTGCACCGGGAAGAGTACAGGAACGAATCATCAGAGCAATCAGCATGATGAACAGCAGGGGCATCAAAAGCTTAGACATTTTTTCGATACCGGCTGTGCCGTGGCTGATGATATATGCCGTTAAGAACAAGAAGATGAAGGGGAAGATAACAGCACCCTGCAAAGGGAATGTGCCGTCTGCGCCCAGCAGATTATTCAGGAAGTAAGCTGTAGGGTCAGCCCAGATGGTTTTTACATCTACTATGTAGGCAACGATATATTTCATCGCCCAGCCGCCAACCTGACAGTAGTAGCAAAGGATGATGAAGCCTGTCAGAACGCCAAGGCCGCCAACCCAGGACCATTTTGCGTTTAATTCACGCATAGCGCCAACTGCATTTTTGTGTGTTTTACGTCCAACCGTAAATTCTGCCATCATAACGGTTGTACCAACCAGAGCAACGATAATCAGATAGATAATCAAGAAGGCACCACCGCCGCAGAAATAAGCCTTACCGGGGAATTTCCAGATGTTGCCCAGACCTACAGCAGAGCCTGCTGCAGATAGGATGAAGCCTAGCTTCGAACCAAATTGACCACGATTTTCAGCTGATGTAGACATAAGTATTCCTCCTTTACAGATAAACGATAGATTTGAAGCCCTATTGTTTCGCTGGATGAGATGCAAGAATACTGAAACGACATAAAACGCATAATGGATACATATAATGGCCTTCTTTCCAGACATCCTTTTCTCAGTCCCTCTTCTAAGTTGTATGATGTCTGATAGGGAATCTTTCCTGATAAAGAAGAAAATGTATGCAGTTCCAATATCTTACAAATTTATCCTAAGGCTAGAATAGCGGAAAATCATGTAAATTTCCATAAAAAAACCGTTAAGATTTAGGCGTGTTTCTCTTAATGTCAATGGCAAAAATGAAATGTGATTGTATAGTATGAATAAAAGGACAGTATACATAATGGCGTTTCACCTATAAAAATGCTAAATTATGGGCAAAAAAAGAGGACGAAGGGGGAGCCTTCGTCCTTTTTATCATATCGTTTATGCAACAGTATGCTTTTATGTTTCTTTTTAAGAAATATTTTCTTTTTGAGAAATTTTTGAATTAGGAAATAGACATACCGAATACCAGACCTGCAATGATGATAACACCGATTGCGATAGGGTCAACGATTTTTACCATGAATTTGTAAACAGGTGCCAGGGAGAATTTGAATCTGCCGTGAGAAGTAGCTTCCTCTACGGATTTTTCAGGGCTCCAAACCCAACCAACACAAATTACGGAGAACAGTGCGCCCAGAGGCAGCAGCAGTCTGTCTGTCAGGTATTCCAGGAAGTCGCCGAAGATGGGGTATTCGATACCGTTCTTGGAAATCCAGATACCCTTGATGTTCATGTAAACCTGAGACAGTGTGTAGAATACGCCGATGATGAATACAACAACGGATGTACCAAGCAGTGCGTGGTTTCTCTTAAGACCTTTTTCCTCAATCAGGAATGCAATCGTACCTTCCATGATGGAAGTAGAGGAGGTTACTGCTGCGAAGAACAGCAGGAAGTAGAACAAGAGACCGAATAGTGTACCGCCGGGGATTGCTTCAAATACGCCTGCCAGTGTTGCGAATGCGAAGCCGCCGCCCATACCGGGGTCGATGCCTGTAGCGAATACAGCGGGGATAATCATGAAGCCTGCGAACAGAGCAACCAGAGTATCCAGTACGCAAACAATACCGGTGTTGGAAATCAGGTTATCTTCATCAGACAGATAGGAAGCGTATGTAACCATGATACCCATACCAAGAGAGAGCGAGAAGAATGCCTGACCCAGAGCAACCAGAATAGCGTTGCTGTTGATGGTAGAGAAATCAACATTCAGCATGTATTTCAGACCTGCGTCAGCGCCGGGCAGTGTGCAGGAGCGAATCATCAGACCAATCAGCAGTACAAACAGTAAGGGCATCAGAACCTTGGACATCTTTTCGATACCTGCTGTACCGTGACTCAGAATGAAGGCTGTCAGGAACAGGAAAATCAGAGGGAAAATAACAGCACCCTGCAGAGGGAAGCCGTTTGCGCCCAGCATGCCAAGGAAGTAAGCCGTAGGATCAGCGTATACCATCTTTGCTTCTGCAATGTAAGCGTAGATGTATTTCATAGTCCAGCCGCCAACCTGACAATAGTAACAAAGGATGATGAAGCCTGTCAGAACGCCGAGACCGCCTGCAAAGCCCCATTTCTGGCTGATGGCGCGGAAGGAACCGAGTGCATTTTTGTGTGCGTTACGACCTACCGTAAATTCTGCCATCATAACTGTGGTACCGATCAGAGCAACCATGATGATGTAAACCAACAGGAAAGCACCGCCGCCGCAATTATACGCTTTGCCGGGGAACTTCCAAATGTTACCCAGACCTACAGCAGAACCTGCTGCGGACAGGATAAAGCCTAGCTTTGAACCAAATTGACCGCGATTTTCAGTTGTAGACATAAGTATTCCTCCTTACGTTAAGAAAATAATGAATGATAGCCGGAGTAGAAAGAACCTCCTGTTATGAAAAATTTCTTCCTGAGAAATTTTTCTGCCGCCGTAATTCCCTCCCTCCGATTTCCTTGCCTGTAAAAAAAAGACATTGGAAATAAAAATTACTGCGGCGATTTGTAGTAACCTTATTCTACCGTATAATTTGCTTAATTTCAATAAAAAAATTAAAAAAATACAATATTTTTTGTTGAAATGTTTGTATTTAAATAAATACAACGCTAAGAAACGGAAAAATCAAGAAAAAGATGGCATTTATTTACAATCGATTTTTTACATAAAATGGAAAATATTAACAAGAAGTTTATACTATAGATGGAAATAATTAGGATGTTGAAAGAGAGAAAACTGTCACATTCTTGTCACATGTCAGAACAAAAACACCTCGTAAAAAGAAACACACCAAGAGAAATTCTCTTGGTGTGAAACAGATTTCGGTATGCCGTTAAGGGTTCTTTTCGTCAAAAAGCTTGTAATATTGCCAGTTTATCAAGCGTTGCAGCGTTTTCTGCTGTTCTTCGGAAATTTCTGTTTTGTAGGTTCCGTTTGCATCAACATAGATATTTTTTGCACAAACAGGCAATTCTCTGCGTAACTGATTATTTTCATGCTGCAAAGGGGATTCATAGTCAGACAAGAATAACTCCAGCACAGCAGAGCCGAGGAACTGCGAGCTGATGAGTCCGTCCTCCGGCAGGCCGATTTCCGCTGCCGTTTTTGTATTTTCGAGTGCTTTTGCGCTTTCGTTTTGCCAGATGAGGTAGGGTGTTTCGTAAACGGCAAGCTGTTCCTCCGGCGAGCCGTTGGCATCAATGGGGTAATCCAGCAGGTCGAAAAACTCCATCCCGTTGGAAAAACCGGGCAGGTGGTCGCCGAAATAAACCAGAACAATGGGCTCATCGGAGCCTTCTGCATATTCCTTCAAACGCCCGATTTGCTCATCCGCATCCCCAATTCCTTGGAAATACTGCGTCAGCAGGTCTGTCTGCGTTTCGTTCAGATCAATATCGCTGGAGAAGTTCTGCTCCAGTGTGCCGTATTTTTTCTCATAAGGTCCATGGTTCTGAATTGTTACCGTAAAGGAAAACAGCGGTGTATCCGTCTCCTTGATGTGCGTATCCAGTGTTTCGATGATTTTATCCATTGTTGCCGTTTCGTTCACATAGCCGCCATAGCCCTGCGTCGCAAGGTCGAAGGAATCCTCTAAGAAATAAGAGGCTGCAAACCCCAGATCGGGATATACATTCTGGCGGTTATAAAACCATGCATAGCCGGGGTGAATGGAAAGCGTTTCGTAGCCAAGCTTTTGCAGCTGGCGGGGCATACCGTCAAAATCGCTGTGGATAAAGCTGTAGGAGGGCAAAGAGCTGCCGAGATATCGTGTTGCACAGCCTGTCAGCACATCATATTCCGTATTGGAGGTGCCGCCGCCGAAGTTCGGCACAACGATATGCCCGCTGATGGTGCCTTCCTCCGCGCAGATTTCCTTCCAGTTTTTCATCGGGTCGCGGTAGCCCGTAAAATCCAGATGCTCGTTTTCGCTCAGGTCGGAAAATGCTTCGCCCATAATCATAATGATGTGCGGACGCTTTTCTGTGCTGACAGAGGGTGTCCAATCGGTGTCCTCCAGTGTCCGTATGTCCGCCGCAGTATACCCTTCGGGTGCCTTGACCTGCATGATGTTAAACTGATGCAGGAAGGAATAAATCATGCCGCGTGTGTTGTATTGGTTCACCTGAAAATAAGGATTGTCCACAGTCGGGTAGCTGTCATACAGCGCTTGATTTGCATACCAGAGGTGATTTGCCCCAAAGCCGCAGGCAAGCACAAGCACAAGCCCCAGAATCCGCGGCAGAGGCGGCAGTGCAATCGCCTTCGATTTCAGAAAGCTGCATACCGGAAGCGCCGCGAATACAATCAGCATGACCCCAATCAGCACCAGCTGATAAACGGGGAAGGTTTTCAGAATGGCGAGGACCTCCTTTGCCAAGGTCAGATCCGTCGGCAGAAGCGGCTCCTGCCGCATGGAAACCTTCACACGGTCAACAACCGCAAAGAATATCAGCACAATCCCGACCAGACTGCATGAAAAGCCGATTTTTCTGGTCAGAAAGAAAAACAGCAGTAATGCCAGCAGCACCGGCAGAATATTCAGCAGTAGCATTGTGGGCGCATGCAGAATATTCCAGCCGACATATAAAATCTTCGTTGTGGTGATGAGATAAACAATGCCCGTGATGAAAACGGCGGCGCAGAGAAGTGTGAGCGCAATGCCGGCGGGCGTGGAAAGAAATTTTTTTGCATTATTAAGGTAAGAAGTCCTTTCGGGGTCCTTCATGCGGATACCTCCTTTTTGTTCCTGTATCTTTTTATCCCTATAAATACGGATTATACGAGAAAATGTCGAAAATGTAAAGGAAAGTGGCTCGTTGTGTTTTTTCTGCAGTACAAAATCCGTTGAAAAATTAAGAAAATTGTCTCTTTTCAGGGCAGAGAAATGGTGTATAATAAAAATAGTATTGCTTCAAGCATCGGAAAAAACAGGAAATTTCCTGAAAAACATCAGAGATTCGGCTTTTCTATATTGTCAGAACTTGGCAGATTTGCTATAATCATAGGGTTATGAAAAATTTCATGCGAAAAGAACTCTGAAAAAGAGGAGAATAAAAACCATGGGTGAAAAGAGAGAATACAGAAGACGGCGCAGACCTCCCGAGGAGATGGAGCTGCAGCAGCGGCAGGTACGCCGCAGGCAGACGCAGGAGCCACACAGACAGCCGCGCAGGCACAGAAGTGTGCAGGAGGAGCAGCCGTATATCGACCCGCGTCGGGTGGCGCAGGGCAGAAGAATGTCCCGCAGAAAGGCAGAGCGGAAGAAACGGCGGCGCAGAAATATTCTGGTAGTGATTTTGCTGCTGCTGCTTCTGGTAGCGGCGTATGCCGGCGCGAAAATCTGGGTTGCGGTGCAGCAATGGGAAAATAAAGCGGAAAAATCCGATTTTACAACATCGGATACGACCGACCCAGAGGAGGATGAAATCATCAATGTTGCCGTTTTTGGTACGGATGAGGATGGTGTCCGCGCGGATGTAAATATGGTCGCAAGCTTTAATACCGGCACGAAGGAGCTGCATTTTATCTCTGTTCCCAGAGATTCCAAGGTCATCATGACAAAGGAAATGACCGATTATCTGGAAAGCAAAAATGCCTATGTCCCCGAACAGAACGGTGTTTACGGGCAATGCAAGCTGACAGAGCTGCATGCCTATGCAGGCGAAAATAACCGCTGTGCATTCTCCGTTGCCATGCTGGAGGAAATCCTCGGCATGAAGATGGATTATTATGTGAAGGTTGATTTGTCTGCCTTCCGCCAGATTGTCGATGCCGTCGGCGGCGTGGATTTTAATGTAGAAGAAAGATTGTATTATGTAGACCCTTATCAGGATTTGTATATCGACCTGTACCCCGGAATGCAGCATTTGGATGGGGATAAGGCAGAGCAGCTGGTTCGTTTCAGAGACGGCTATGTGCAGAAGGATTTGAAGCGTATCGAGGTGCAGCAGCAGTTCATTCAGGCATTGATTGAAAAGGTATGCAGCTCGGATACCCTGATGCGGAATCTGAACGATCTGGTAAAGGTTGCGCTGGATTGCACCGAAAGTAATATTTCCGTGTCCGAAGCGCTGAAGTATGTGAAATATGTGAAGGCCTTAGACCCTGCAAAGATTACCAGTGATACCGTTCCCTATCTGGGTAATCCCGGAAGATATGTCGAGCTGGATGAGGATGGCATTAAGGAATTGGTGAATGAGCGTATTTACGGCATTGCACCCCAAAGCAGCACGGAGGAGCAGGAAGAAAATCAGTTCAACGAAAGCAATCAAGAAGGCAATCAGCTGAATGAGGACGTATAAAAGACAGACGAGTGAGGGATTCCATGAGCAGAACAAGAAAACACCCGAAAAGAAGAAAGCCATTCAATCCGGTGAAAACCTTTTTCAAGGTGATGCTTTCTATCGTAATGGTATTCGTGGTTTTGGCAGGCGGTGCCTGCTTCGCCTATCATAAGGTAACGGGAGAGTGGCCCTTTGGCGGTGATACGATTGCCAAGGATGCAGATGAAACCAGTATGCTGGATGCCCTTTTGGGCAGAAATATGAAGCTGAATGTGGCAGTGTTCGGCGTAGATGCGGACGGCACCAGAACGGACGTTGCCTTTGTTGTGCATTATGACAGCTCTCAGGAAAGCCTGAGCCTGCTTTCTATTCCGAGAGATACGCGTGTGGATGTCTGTACCGATGTAGAGCAGCTTCTGGGCAAAAGATACGGTGTCATGAAGTTTAATGCAGTGCATGCCATCGGCGGCAAGGAATATGGTCCGCAGGCGGCAGTGCTGCAGTTGGAGGATATGCTGGGGATTAAGATTGATCATTATGTAAAGGTTGATTTTAACGCACTGGTAGAAATCGTCGATGCCGTTGGCGGCGTTGAGGTAGATGTGCCGCGGGATATGAAATGGGACATGAGCGATACCGGCGATATCAAGATTGACCTGAAAAAAGGTCTGCAAACGCTGGATGGCAATAAGGCATTGCAGCTGGTTCGTTTCCGTAAGGGCTATGCCAACGGTGATGTCGGGCGTATTCAGGTGCAGCAGATGTTCTTAAAGGCGTTGGCAACAAAGGTGCTGAGTACGGAAAGCATTGTGAAAAACCTTGGGGACTATATCAAGGTGATGTATAAATATGTAGATACGGATGTAAGCCTTTCCGATGCACTGAAATATGCAAACTATATCACCAAGATTGATATGAGCAAAATGACGATGGAAACTCTGCCCGGTGTCGGTCAGTATATCAGCGGTGTGTCCTACTTTATCCATGACCCTGCCGAAACGACAGAGGTGGTGGATCGCCTGTTCTATAATGTAGCCCCTGCCGGCAATACAGATAGCGACAGCAGCAACAGCAAGGATCTGACCATTGAGGTTTCCAACGGCGGCACGGTAGCAGGTCTGGCAGCACGGTTCACGGAGCTTTTGAAGAACGAAGGCTATACTGTGACAGAGCCGACGAACTATACCGGCGAAAAGCTCAGCTATACCCGTATTCTGGTAAAGAATGAGGGCGTTGGGCAGGATCTGGTCAGCTATTTTAAGGATGCCAGAGTGGAGGTTCTGCCGAATGCAGTCGGCAGTGCAGATATCCGCATTGTCCTTGGCACCAATGAGCAGTAAGAGGCTGCGGAAAGAATAGGAGAATCAATATGGATTATAAAATGCTTTTTATCCGTGCGATAAAATCAGGCTGCCTGTGCAGTGTGCTTTATCATGGATTTATGCTGATTACGGGCATGGCAATCAGCCTCAGACAGGTTGTTACATTTACAGTGGTCTTTATCCTGTTGTATTTCCTGTGGCTGGTTTTGGTAAGTAAAAAGAATAGATAATAAGAAGAACCGAGGAAGGGAATTTTATTCGATCCTCGGTTCTTTCTGTTTAAGCAAGTCAAAAGCTCATTTTGACTTAAATTGACTTAAAGTTATTTCAGCCCAAGGCTGATGAGAAGGCTTCGGTCAACCCGCCGCATCATGGTATCATCCAGACAGCAAAGCTTTTCCCGCAGGCGTTGCTTGTCAATCGTGCGAATCTGTTCCAGCAGCACAACGGAATCCTTCGGCAGTGCGTATACTGCGGAGGAAAGCGCGATGTGCGTCGGCAGCTTCGCCTTGTTCATCTGAGAGGTGATGGCGGCGCAGATTACTGTCGGGCTGTATTTGTTCCCGATATCATTCTGCACGATTAAAACGGGGCGGATGCCGCCCTGCTCGCTGCCCACCACAGGGCTGAGGTCTGCAAAAAATATATCTCCTCGTCTGACAATCATGTTCTCACACTCCGCTGTTTGGTCTGGTCAGCGGCGGAAGAATAATATGTAAGTGGATGCCCTTCCTGCTGACTGTTTTCAGTATGGACAAAAACAGGGGTGTTTATTCCGCGATTCGGAAGGTATCGGCATCGAATTGCGGATGAAAGGTAAATTCGTGATAGTCCATTCGGTAGCGCTCCTTGTCATCTGCATCATAAATGACAAAACGGACGGGCAGCAGGCTTTCACGGTCAATCCAGAGTTTTTCTGTGGCAAGTCCGTCATCGTTGCCGGGAATGACAGCCTCAAGCACTACGCACTTGGAGGAATCAAACGAAGCCGTTTCCACGCTGACCCCCTCCGATTGCATATAGTTTCTGATAAACTGCCCCAGAAACAGCTCACTGCGGTGCTGTGATTCGGGCACATCTCGGATGATGCGGTCATTCACTCTGGGGTTGTACTGACAGATGCGGTCGCCGTCAAAAACGGTGTAGTTGCCGGCAACGGTCTCCGGTGCGGTCAGCTCCAAGCGATATTCCCCCGTGGATTTGTAGTATTGCTTGGTCTCATAGATCTTTTCGCCGTTTTCTGTCTGGCGGATGAGCGTTGCCGTGCAGGCATAGCCCTCCATTTCGGCAAGCTGCTGTTGGATTTCCTCAAGCTCCGTCAGGTTTTTCTCCCGACTGCACGCACAGACGGCAAAAAGCAGAACGAAGGAAAGAAAAAGTGAGAAAAATCGTTTCATGGCGTTCTCCTTTGAAATTGGGTTCCCTTCAATTTATGATTTCTGCCGGCGGAATAGTCGCGGAGGGCGGAGTTTTTGCACCTTGCGGTAAAATAGGCTTTGGCGTTGCTTGGAAAGATATGGTATCATTTGCATGAGTGAAGTGAAAGATAAATCGATACTTGTAGATGGAGGTAATCAAAATGAAAGAATATCAACATTTGATTGGGAAGATTATTGTCGCAGTGGCAATTATAGTTGCCGCAATCATTATAGCGCAGGCTATTGGTGGAGCTGGAGAAAGTATCCGTAGTGGCTTGTTGCAATTAGGTGATGCTCTTCGATAACTCCCGATTTAGCGGTATCCTTTTGCGAAAGCAGACAGTCTGATTTTCCTGCAAGATGTTTTACTTGATTATTCCCTTTCGTTAGGGTATAATGATTAGGAACTTATAGCAGATAAGAATTTTTTGACTTTTAGGGAGGTAGAAAATATGAGCAGAATTAAAACTATCGCAACACGCGATTTGAACAAATCCGTACAGAACGGTGGTTGCGGCGAATGCCAGACATCTTGCCAGTCCGCTTGCAAAACATCCTGCGGCGTAGCAAACCAGCCTTGCGAAAAACAGTAATCGCAAATCAAACATGAGACAAAATCGGAAAGGGGCTGTAGCAAACAGCCCTTTTTTGAATGTAAATAGATTTTAACAGAGTGATGAGGTAGAAAAATGGTACATCAATATAAATTGAATGGTTACAACATCGTGCTGGACACCTGCAGTGGCTCCATCCATAGCGTAGATGATCTGGCGTATGATGTCATCGGCATGATTCGCGAGTATACGCAGGGGGATATCATTGATGCCATGCTCGAAAAATATGACGATGTCACAGCGGAGGATGTGCAGGAATGTATTGACGATGTGGTGGCACTCAGACGGGCAGGCAAGCTGTTTACGCCCGATAATTATGAATATCTGGCGTATGATTTCAAGGCGAGAAATACGGTAATTAAGGCATTGTGCCTGCATGTTGCACACACCTGCAACCTAAACTGTTCCTATTGCTTCGCCAGTCAGGGCAAATATCAGGGGGAACGTGCGCTCATGACATTTGAGGTCGGCAAGCGTGCGATTGATTTTCTGATTGAAAATTCCGGCACAAGAAGAAACCTTGAGGTGGACTTTTTCGGCGGCGAGCCCTTGATGAACTGGGATGTGGTAAAGCAGGTGGTTGCGTATGCAAGAGAGCAGGAAAAGCTGCATGATAAAAACTTCCGCTTTACGCTGACCACAAACGGGATGCTGATTGATGATGAGGTTATCGAGTTTGCAAATAAGGAAATGCACAATGTTGTGCTTTCTCTGGACGGCAGAAGGGAAGTGCATGACCATCTGCGCAAGGATTATGCAGGCAACGGCAGCTATGACCGCATTGTGCCGAAGTTCCAGGAATTTGTGAAAAAGCGTGGGGATAAAAACTACTATATGCGTGGAACCTTTACCCATAATAATGTAGATTTTACGAATGATCTGTTCCACATGGCGGATCTGGGCTTTACGGAGCTGAGCATGGAGCCTGTTGTCTGCGCGCCTGATGACCCGTATGCGCTGACAGAAGAGGATAAGCCCATTCTTTTCGAGCAGTATGAGCTGCTGGCGAAGGAAATGCTGAAACGCAAAAAAGAGGGCAGACCGCTGACCTTCTATCATTATATGCTGGATTTGGAGCATGGCCCCTGTATCTATAAGAGAATTTCCGGCTGTGGCAGCGGCACGGAATATATGGCAGTGACCCCTTGGGGCGAGCTGTATCCCTGCCATCAGTTTGTCGGGGATGAAAAATACAGCATGGGCGATATCTGGAAGGGTGTTACCAATAAAGAGGTGCAGGATGAATTTAAGTGCTGCAACGCCTATGCCAGAGAGGGCTGTAAGGATTGCTGGGCGAAGCTGTATTGCTCCGGTGGCTGTGCGGCAAATGCGTACCATGCAACAGGCAGCATTACAGGCATTTATGAATATGGCTGCGATTTATTCAAAAAGAGAATCGAATGTGCCATCATGATGAAGGTAAGCGAGGCAAGCGAGTAAAGTGGCGCAGCCGCATGCTTGCATGATAGGCTGATGACACATGCCTGCGTAATGATAAAAAGGAAGATTTTATGGATACACCGATTTGTGATTTCATAAAGGAATACGAAGCGAAGGGCACCTCCCGTCTCCACATGCCGGGGCACAAGGGCGTGCCCTTTTTGGGGTGCGAAAATCGAGATATTACGGAGATTTGCGGCGCGGATGAGCTTTACGAGGCGGAGGGCATTATTGCGGCAAGCGAGAAAAATGCGAACGCGCTTTTTGGCTTTGGCAGGACGATTTATGGGACGGAGGGCTCCTCGCAGTGCATCCGTACCATGCTGTTTCTTGCGCTGCAGGAGAGGAAGAACCGCACGGAACGCCCTGTGATTCTGGCGGCGCGCAATGCCCATAAGGCATTTTTGTATAGCTGTGCCCTGCTGGATGTGGATGTGGAATGGCTGTTTCCGGAAGGAGCAAAATCCCTCTGCGCCTGCCCTATTACGGCGGAGCAGGTAGCCGAAGGGCTGAAAAAATCAAGTGCTTTCGCCGTTTATATTACCGCGCCGGATTATCTGGGAGGTTCCCCGGATATCAAGGGAATTGCGGCGGCTTGCAGGGCGGCGGGTGTGCCGCTTTTGGTAGATAATGCGCATGGAGCATATCTGAAATTTCTGCACCCATCTAAGCATCCATTGGATTTGGGGGCGGCGATGAGCTGCGATTCCGCACATAAAACATTGCCTGTGCTGACGGGTGGTGCCTATCTGCATTTGTCGGAGGAATGGGCGGAAAGGGTTGGCAGACAGGCGAAAAAAGCCATGGAGCTGTTTGGCTCGACAAGCCCCTCCTATCTGATTTTGCAGTCTCTGGATTTGTGCAACTGCTATCTGGCGGAGGGCTATCGGGAAAAATTGCAGTGGACGATTGGACAGATTGGACACCTGAGAGGACAGCTAAAAAAGCAGGGGTGGACAGTCATGATGGACAGCGACCCCTTGAAGCTGACAATTTTTACGGGCGAAAAGGGCTATCGCGGCAGAGAGGTCGCAGAAGTTTTGCGTGCGCATGAAGTCGAATGTGAATTTGCCGATTTGGATGCGGTGGTGCTGATGGCAACCCCCGAAAATACGGAACGGGATTTTCAGCGTATTGAAAAAGCATTGGAGCGGTTGCCGCAGAAGGAAAAAATCGAACCCTTACAGATGCCGCAAATTCTGCCGAAGCAAAAAATGCGGATTCGGGAGGCGATTTTCGGCAGATGGGAGGAAATTTCCTGCGAAGAAGCGGTGGGGCGGATTTGTGCAAGCCCCTGTGTTTCCTGCCCACCGGCGATTCCGATTGCGGCAAGCGGAGAGGAAATCACAGCAGAGCTGCTGCCGCTTTTTCGGGCGTATGGCATAGAAAAAATCGAGGTTGTGAAGGAATGAAAAGAGAGTGCAGGGAACGGCACTCTTTTTTTTGTGCCGAAAAGTTTTACAATTTCTTTAAGTTTTCCGAAAAAGGAACAAAAACGCATTGCATTGTGATATGATATTTGACAGAATCAGAAAAATACGGGAACTTTTCCGAACGGTTTCCGTCTGAATAAAAAGTATGTTTATGATGCGTTGATCAAAGGAGATGAGGGAATGAACAGAAACAAGAAAACGGCAAAGCGTGCCATGGGGATGGCGCTCGCCGCAGTGCTGCTGCTTTCCCCCCTGAGCTATCTGGGGACGGAAACGGCGTATGCGGCAACTACCTATTATAACCAGAAAACGGAGAAAACCGTAACCCGCGGGGTGACATACGAAAAGAGCAGCCGTATGACGGATGCGGGTATTCAGAATATACATGTGCTGAAGGTTGACCTGACGGAAAGTACACTGCAATTCAAGGAAGTGGAAAGCAAGACGGACTATGGTTTGAAGGAAACCGTGAAGAAGCTTTTGACGGATAACGGCGCGGTTGCCGGGGTAAACTCTGACTTCTTCGGCTTGAGCGGCTCCTATTCTGCGGCATTTGGCCCGATTGTGCGAGACGGCGAGGTAATTTCCGCAGGGACAAGCATAAACAAGGGCGAGGGGCAGTATGCGGCGTTCTTCATGGATGAGAACGGCAACCCCTTCTTCGATTATTTCACCATGACGGCGAAATGCGGCAACGAGAAAAAGATGATGGAGCTTGCATCTTTGAATAAGGTAACCTCCATGGTATTCCCGATTTATCTGGACAGAAATGCCATGACAAATACCTCCGGTCTGGATAACCGTTTCCAGAACCTTGTGAAATTTGTGGTGCAGAATGATACGATTACACAGATTTCCGAAAAGGGCGAAACCGTAGCGGTTCCGGAGGATGGCTACTTAATCGTGATGAGCGGCGATTATCGCGATAAGGCGGCATATATGTTCGAGGTGGGCGACCAGATGACATTGGATATCAATTCCTCTGTGAACCTGGACGGGATGGAAACCGCCTTTGGCGGCGGCGGCAAGCTGCTGGTTGACGGGAAAATCGTAGAGGCAAACTCCATTGTTGCGAAGGGCAGACAGCCCAGAACGGCATTCGGCGTTTCCAAGGATGGCAAGACCGCAATTTTCATGGTTGTGGACGGCAGAGGGGACAGCATTGGCGCAACACACTGGGAAATGGGCGTGCTGATGCAGGAATACGGCGCGTATGAGGCAATGCACCTAGACGGCGGCGGCTCCTCTACCATGGCGGTGAAAACAACAGAGGATTCCTCTGTGAATGTGGTAAACAAGGTTTCCGAAGGCTCTGAACGTAGGGTAATCAACGCAGTCGGCATTTTCCAGATGGCAGAAAAGGGTGCAGTGCAGGAAATCCGGATGCAGCCCTCTATGACAAGAACACTGGCAGGCAAGCCTATTACCTTTACGGTATATGGTTTGGATGAACATTACAACCGCATTGAGATTCCGGCAGAGCAGGTGACACTGGATGCTGTCGGCGTGGAAGGAACATGGAGCGGCTACAGCTTTACACCCAAGACAAGCGGCACATTTACTGTCATTGCAACCTATAACAATCTGGTGGCATATCAGCAGAATGTGGTGAGCGGCAAGGTGGCAAGACTCAGCCCCACAAATGCAAGCATTAAGCTGAACAAGGCAGGCGAAACGGCAACGATTGCCATGAACGCATACGATCAGGATGGGTTCTCCTACTGGGCATCCACAAGCACAAATTACAGCGTGGCGGATGAAAGCGTTGGTACTGTTTCCGGCAATCACTTCACGGCGAAAAAGGAAGGCTCTACCTATATCAAATGCGAAAAGGACGGCGCAATTGCATACATTACCGTAACGGTTGGCAATGCGGCGGCAGTCAAGGCACCTGCGGCAGCGGCGGCGAAGGATGCATTGAACCAGACAGTAACAGTGGCAAATGACGGGGCGCATTATTTCAACGTAGCGGGCAAGCTAGCATACACAGGCACAAATAAGATTGATGCGGCAGTCTATACTTCCGCAAGAGAAAAGGCGAAGGCCTATGTGGATGCAAACGCAAATGTGGCAATTTACGGCGGCAAAAACGATTTGCAGACGGCAAACAAGGTGGATTCTCTGACATGGAACGGGAGCTATCGTTTCCTGAACAGGGGCGGCGTGAGTGTGGCAATGCTTTCTGCGGCAAAGGGCGGCATTACCGCAACAAACCCCTCTCAGTGGGCAAGCTTCACAAGAGACATTGATGCGGCAAACAACAGCACCGTTGTTCTGGTGATGGACAAGACCCCTTCTGCATTTAGCTCCGCGGCGGAAACCAATTATTTCCGCGCGATTCTGAGCAAGTATGTGGAGCAGGGCAAGAAGGTATTTGTGATTTCCTGCGGCAGTACGTCTTACTGGACCTCCACAAAGGACGGCGTGCGCTACATCAACCTGCCCGATCTTTGGAAGGCAGACGGGACGGTAAACCCGAATTATAAAATGCTGCGCTTCCGTGTGAAGGACGGCGCTGTGACATACGAAGCAGTTCATATCAAATAAAAATGCAGATGTTTTCGGGGGAGCTTCTCCCGAAAACATTTTTTTTGGATTCTCCGCTTTTGGTTGTAAAAAAAGGGAGAATAAGGTACTATATAAGGTGGATTACAAGGAGTATTTTTACCGATTGACACGAAAGAAAACAAATTTTCAATGGATTTTAGGAGTTTATTATGTCAGAAAAAGGCAATCAGGCGGTGAAAACCGTCAGCTTTATGATGTTAATTACCCTTTTTGGGAAAATACTGGGAATGGTGCGCGAGCAGCTGCTGGCGGCAAACTACGGAACGGATATGCAGGCGGCGGCATTTTTGCTGGCAAGCCGGATTCCCCGTACCTTTTTTGATGTGATTTTTGCATCGGCAATTTCTGCAAGCTTTATCCCTGTTTTTGTGGAATATTTGCAGAAAAAGGGGCGGCAGGAGGCGTTTTCGCTTGCGAACCGCTTTATTACGATGATTTCGACCGTTACGCTTTTGATGATGCTTCTGGGGATGGCGTTTGCGAAGCCGCTGACGCTTCTGATTGCGCCCGGCTATGATGTGGAAACGGTGACGCTTTGCGTGGGGCTTCTGCGGATGCTTTTCCCGACGATGCTCTTTACGGCGGTTGCCTTTTCCTTTGTGGGGATTTTGCAGTCGTTGGAGGAATTTAATGTGCCTGCGGCACTGAGCGTGGTTTCCAACGGCGTATTGATTCTGTATTATATTTTCTTTAACGAGAAATTCGGGATTCTGGGGCTGACGGTGGCGTTTCTGATTGGCTGGGCGATGCAGGCGGTAATCCAGATTCCGTCCCTTTGGAAAAAGGGTTATCATTATCACCCGGATTTTCATTTTAAGGATGAGGGCTTGAGAAAAATCGGCAAACTGATGCTGCCGGTTATGGTCAGCACATGGATTCAGCCGATTAACTTTATGGTAAATACGCGCTTTGCTTCGCAGCTTTCGGGCGGCAGTGCGGTGAACGGGGAGCTGGGCGTTTCTGCGCTGGAATATGCAAATAACCTGTATACGATTATCGTGGGCGTTTTCGTGCTTGCGATTGCAAATATGGTGTTTCCGAAATTTTCCCGTATGACGGAGGATAAAAAGGAATTCGGACTGGCGGTCAGAGGGACGCTGAAATCGATGATTTTCCTGCTGATTCCCATGACGGTGGGGCTGATGGCTCTGGCACAGCCTGTGGTTTCGCTGATTTACCAGAGAGGGGCCTTTGACGAAACGGCAACACAGCTGACGGCGGCGGCGCTGTTCTTCTTTGCATTGGGCATGGTTGGCTACGGCGTGCAGAATATTCTGAGCCGCGCCTTTTATGCGAATCAGGACGGGAAAACCCCGTTTTATTCGGGACTGGTTTCTATCGTTATCAATGCGGTTTTGTGTTGGCTTTTGCTGAAGCCGATGGGGATTGGCGGTCTGGCATTATCTGCGGCGGTTTCCTCCACAGCGGCGGCGGCAGTGCTTCTGATTCCGGCGGTGAAGCAGTATCCCGATATTCTGGATAAGGGCTTTGTGCTCCAGATTGGGCGGATGCTTCTGGCGGCGGCAGGGATGCTCGTGCCGGTGCTTGGGTGCAAATGGCTGCTGCTGCCGAGACTGGGCGGACGCGTGCTTGGGCAGATTCTGCTGCTTTGCATCTGCGGCGGCGTTGGCGTGACTGCCTACATGCTTTTTGTAAGGCTTCTGAAAATTGAGGAAGGTGAGTTTGTGTTCGGCATGCTGAAAAGGCTGCGGCACAGAGGAGGCGGGGAAACGACGCAAGGCGCACCCCGTAAGAGGAAAAAACGGAGAACGTATACGATGACAGAAAAAATTTCTGCGATAATTGAAGACAGCTTTTGCTTCCGCCTGCTTGCGGCAATCTGCACGTTGCTGCGCTCTGTCTGGATGAACAGCATTGCGTACAGCATTTATGCGGCAATTTGCAGGGGATTCAAAAATGCGTTTGAAAACAGCGCGATTCTTGACTTTTTGCGTGCAAACTGGGATAGAAGGCTCAATACAAGGCAGGGGATTTTGCCGCGGTTCTGGCATAATCTGGTGCATTGGAGCGGCATGGCGGTGCGCAGAGAAAGCAACGGCCTTGCGGCGGCAATGGGCGAAAGCTTTTTCCTGCGCGTATTTAATCAGAATTTCCTGATTTTCTGTTTGGCAGGGATTGTGGCGGCGATTCCCGTTCTGCCGACGATGCTTCTGGCGGTTCTGGTTCTGGGAACCTTTGTGCTGTATTTCATTCAGCTTTTTCTGGGAAGAATCCGGATGCAGCGGACGAGCATGGTGAGCGTGCTTCTGGGCTGCTTCGGGGTTTGTATCCTTTACGCAGGGGTGACAAGCTATGCCTTCCCTTCGGCACTGCTGGCAATGAGCCTGTTCCTGATTCTGATGGCGGTATTCTTTGTGGCGAAGGATGCCATTGATACAGAAGAAAAGCTGAATTTTGTGCTTTGGGTACTGATTACCGTAGGGGCGCTGATTGCGCTTTACGCGGTATATCAATATATCATTGGGGTGGAAATGGATGCCGCATGGGTGGATGAGGAAAGCTTTGACATCACCACGCGCGCGTATGCAACCTTCAGCAACCCGAATGTTCTGGGGGAATACCTGATTCTGGTCGGTTCTCTGGCGGCAGGGATGATCTGGAAGATGAAAAACTGGTGCGGCAGATTATATTATACAGGCTGCTTCGGTGTGATTTGTCTGGGCCTTGTGGCAACGGGCTCTCGTGGGGCAATGCTTGGTCTGATGTTCTCGGCAGGACTTTTCGTACTGCTTTCCGAAAAGCGGCTGATTCCCCTTGGGGTGGTGCTGCTTTTGCTGATGCCGTTTATTCTGCCGGCAGGTCTGTGGGCGAGAATTGCAAGCTCCGTTACGATGAGCGACTCCTCCTCGCTGTACCGTGTATCGATTTATACGGCGGCGTTGGATATCATTCGCCATTATTGGGTGACGGGCATCGGAATCGGTGCATTTAATCAGATTTATCCGCTGTTCTCCTTTGAGGCGGCGAATGCGTACCACGCGCATAATCTGTTCTTACAGGAATTCATCGAACTGGGGATTGTCGGCTTTGCTGTACTGCTGCTGCTGCTTTTGTTCTTCTTCCAGAGGCTTTACAGCGGTATGCGGACGGCACCGAAGCGGCTCCGTTTTCTGCTGGGGGCAATCTTCGGCGGCTTTGCAGGGCTTTTGCTGCAGGGGCTGACAGATCACCTCTGGTTTGATTACCGCATTGTGCTGTTCTTCTGGTGCTTCATCGGCATCGGCATGGCAACGGTGCGTGTGGCAGAAAAGAAGGGCGAAAGAGAAACGGAGAAAATGAAATGATGGAAAAAAGAATGAAAATCCTCCATGTTCTGACAGACAGAAATATTGGCGGCGCAGGGCGTTGGCTATTGTATTATCTGAAATATCATAACAGAGAAAAATTTGCGGTGAAGGTGGTTCTGCCGCATGACAGCCTTCTGGTGGCGGCGGTGCAGGCATTGGATGTGCCTGTGCTTGCGATGGAGGAGATGGAGGACAAATCTTTCGACAGGAAGGCATTCAAGGCGTTGGCGAAAATTTTCCGCGCGGAAAAGCCGGATATTGTGCATACGCATGCGAGCATGACGGCGCGCATGGCGGCAAGAAGGGCAAGGGTGCCTTATATCTTCAATACAAAGCACTGCATGGAGGGCGCGCCGGGCGGACTGGCAAAGAAGATTCTCCGCAGAGAAATCAATGCAGTGTTCAGCGATAAAATCATTGCGGTCAGCAAGGCGGTACGCAGAAGCATGATTGCAGGCGGCACAAAGCCGCAGGAAATTGCAGTGGTTTATAACGGGATTGAGCGGATTCCCATTCCGAGCGCAGAGGAAAAGGCGGCACTGCTTTCCTCCTTTGGCGGCAAGGCAGGGGAGAAGGCGGTCGGCATGGTCGCGCGTCTGGAGGAAGTGAAGGATCATGAAACCTTTTTGCTTGGCGCGAAAAGGCTTCTGGAAAAGCGGAAGGATGTGCGGTTTTACATTGTCGGAGACGGCAGTCTGTGCAAGCAGCTGGAACAGAAGGCGGCGGCGCTTGGCATTCGTGAACATGTGACCTTTACGGGCTTTTTGCAGGATGTGGAAAAAATAGAGGCGGCGCTTGATATTGCGGTCATTACATCGAAGGCGGAGGCATTGTGCCTTTCTATTCTGGAAAGCATGATTGCAGGGATTCCGGCGGTCGGGACGGACAGCGGCGGCGTGGCAGAGGTGATTCGCCATGGCGAAAATGGCTTTCTGATTCCTGTCGGGGACAGCGACGCACTGGCGGAGAGACTGGACGAGCTGCTTGCGGATGACGCGAAGCGAAGCGCCTTTGGCGCACAGGCAAAGAGGGATGCCGAGGCGACCTTTTTGGCAGAGCAGATGACAAGAAAAATCGAAAAACTCTATCTGGAGGCAGGAAAATGAAAAGAAACAAATTATTCGGTATTTTTAATATCGTGGATATTTTGCTGATTCTGATTGTGATAATTGTCGGCATTGTCGGCGGAAGGATGCTTTTGGGCGGCAGAGGCGCGGCAGAGAGCGGCGCGGATACAAAGACCTATTCCTATGTGGTGATGGGGGAAGAAGTGGTTGCGGAAACGGCGAATTTCCCCGTTGTGGGCGGCAATGCCTATGAAAGCTCCACCTCGACCTATCTGGGTACGGTGAAGGATGTGAAAACAGAGCCGTTTACGGAAACGATGTTCAACCGCACTACGGGGAAATATGAAAAGGTGCCTGTGGACGGCTACAGCAATATTTATGTGACGATTGAAGGAAACGGAACGGAAACGGAAAAGGATATTACTGTGGAAGGAACAACCGTGAAGGTTGGGATGGAGCTGAATGTCAAGGGCAAGGGCTATGCCTTTAAGGGCATTGTTGTAGAAGTAAGGGATGGTGAGTGATATGGCAAAGAGAAAACCGAACATTGTGGATATCCTCATTATCGTAGTTGTGGTTGCGCTCTGCGCGGTGGCGGTGTTCAAATTCGGCGTGGTGAATCAGAAGGAATCCGCAGGGGTGGATGCCTCCGAGGAGCAGAGAACCTATACGGCGCTGATTGACGAGGTGCGGATGGCTACGGTCAATGCACTGCATGAAGGGGATAAAATTTATGACGAGAAAACAGGCATCTGCTTAGGGACGATTACAGCAGTGAAGCACGAGCCGTTTCTGAAAAATGTACTGCTGAATGACGGCACGATTCAGCCTGTGGAATTTCCCGATTATTACAGCGTGACGCTGACGATTGACGGCCCTGTGGTGGAGAAGGACGAGGGCTATTTTGTGGACGGCGTTGTGGAAATGAAGGCAAATTCCGAAATGAATGTAGCGACAAAATATGCGAAACCCGTAATGAAAATCACAAGCATCAGCGAATGAGTGGGGGTTAAGACATGAAAAAGTATAAAATTCTGATGGCTCTGATGGGGCTGGAAATCGGCGGGGCGGAAACCCATGTGGTGGAGCTTTCCAAGGAGCTGAAAAAGCAGGGCTATGATATTATTGTTGCCTCCAACGGCGGCGTTTATGAAAAGGAGCTGGCAGAGGCAGGGATTCGCCATTACCATGTGCCGCTGAACCAGAGAAATGTGCTGAAAATGGCGCGCTCCTATTTCATTTTGAAAAAAATTATCAAAAAGGAAAAGGTGGATATTGTTCATTCGCATGCGAGAATTCCCAGCTTTGTCTGCGGACTTCTGAAGGAAAGAATGAAAAACAGCTTTACCTTTGTGACCTCCGCGCATTGGGTATTTTATACGGGGATGGGGCTGAAATACATCTCCAACTGGGGGCAGAAGGTGATTGCGGTCAGCGACGATATTCGCGAGTATCTGATGGAAAATTATAAGGTGCGGTATGAGGATATTTTTGTGACCATCAACGGGATTGATACCGAAAAATTTTCTCCTGAGACGGACGGCACGAAGGTGCGGAAGGAATTCGGACTGAAAGCGGAGGAGCCGACACTGGTTTATGTCAGCCGCATGGATGAAAGCCGCGCACTGGTGGCAAGACAGCTGATTGCGATTGCACCGAAGCTGGCGCAGGCAATCCCCGGACTGCGGATGCTGATTGTCGGCGGCGGAGATGTGTTTGAGGAATTACTGGAGGAATCTAGAAAAACAAACGCGCAGATTGGCAGAGAGTGCATCACCATGACGGGCGGCAGAACGGATATCAATGAGCTGGTAGCGGTGGCAGATGTTTTTGTTGGCGTAAGCCGCGCGGCTCTGGAGGCGATGGCGGCAGAAAAGCCTGTTATCGTTGCAGGGAATGAAGGCTACATCGGGCTGTTCGGGGAGGATAAGCTGGAGCTGGCGCAGGAAAACAACTTCTGCTGTCGCGGATGCGAGCTTTCCAACGAAAATCTGCTGTATCGGGATGTGGTGCATGCATTCAATGACCTGACGGAGGAACAGCGGCAGAAAATGGGCGCATACGGCAGAGAGGTCATCTTCAAATACTATTCCGTAACGAAGATGGCGGGCGACTGCGTGTGTGCATATAATGCGGCATGGAAGGAAAGCCATGAAAAGCAGTACAACGTGGTGATGAGCGGCTATTACGGCTTTAACAACACGGGCGACGAGGCAATCATGCTTTCCATGCACAAGAATATTCAGGAGATGGGCGAGAATTACCATATTACCGTGCTTTCCAACAAGCCGAAGGAAACAAAGGAGAAATACGGGATTGAGGCGGTATACCGCTTTGGGTTTATGGATGTGTTCCGTGCGATTCACAGGTGTGACGTGCTGCTTTCGGGCGGCGGCTCTTTATTGCAGGACAGCACCTCTACCCGTTCTCTGATGTATTACCTTTCGATTACGGCGGCGGCAAAGCTGATGCGCAAAAAGGTGATGCTTTACGCAAACGGCATCGGGCCTGTTTCCGGCAAGCGCAACCGCAGACTGGTGAAGCAGGTGGTGAATAAGGCGGATTTAATTACCCTGCGTGAGGAAAATTCCTACGAGGAGCTGCTTTCTATGGGGGTAAACCCGAAGAAATGCTTTGTGACGGCTGACCCTGTATTTACAATGGACGGTGTGAGCGAGGAGGCAACACAGGCAATCCTCAGAGAAGAAGGGATTCCGACAGATAAGCCGATGGTTGTGGTTTCGGTCCGCAACTGGAAGGATATGGACAAATTCATCGGGCAATTTGCGGAATTATGTGATACCATTGTGGAAAAATATCAGCGGAACATCGTATTTTTGAGCATGCAGATGCCGCATGACGTGACGGTGAGCGAAAAGGTACGCAAAAAAATGAAGCAGAACGCTTATATTTTAAAGAGCAGCTACTCTCCCTATGAGGTAATGGGGATTATTTCTCAGGCGGATTTCATTCTGAGCATGCGTCTGCATACGCTGATTTTTGCGGCAAGACAGAGAGTGCCGCTGATTGGCTTTATTTATGACCCGAAGATCGAATATTATCTGGAGAAGCTGGATATGCCCAGCGGCGGCAAGCTGAAGGAATTTGACAAGGAGAAAACACTGGCTCTGGTGGAGGATGTGATCCAAAACAAGGAAAGCTATGTGGCGAAGCTTGCACAGAAGGAAAAGGAACTGGAAAAAATGGCACACAAGAACGAAAGATATTTGGAAAAACTGCTGGAGCGCAGAAAAAAATAAGGGGGGAGCGCAGTATGAACAGGAAAACACACGTATTAGGAGTACCCTTCGATGTTGTGACGATGGACGAGGCTGTAGCACGGGCAGAAGGACTGCTCAAGGAAAAAGGGCAGCATTTCATCTGTACCCCTAACCCGGAAATTGTGATGGAGGCAAGAAAGGACGCAGAGCTGATGAGTATTCTGCGGGAGGCAGATCTGGTTGTGCCGGATGGAATCGGTGTTGTATGGGCATCCAAATACAGCGAGATTCGCTTGCAGGAGCGCGTGGCAGGCTACGACCTGACGCAGAACCTGATGGCAGACCTTGCGGCGAGCGAGGAAACCTTCTATTTCTTTGGCGGCGCGCCCGGAGTTGCGGCAACGGCGGCAAGAAAAATGATGAAGAAATACCCCGGACTGAAGATTGTGGGCGTGCATAACGGCTACTTCGATGAAAAAGAGGAAAAGAAAATCATTCAGGACATAAAAAAGAAGGCTCCGTCCATACTGCTGGTAGGACTGGGTGCGCCCAAGCAGGAAAAATGGATTTATGACAACATCCGTCTGGCTGGAGCGAAGGTAGCCATTGGCGTTGGCGGCAGCTTTGACGTGATGGCAGGCAATGTGAAGCGGGCACCGAAGATTTTCCGCAGACTGGGACTGGAATGGTTCCACCGCCTGATTACACAGCCGACGAGATGGCGGCGCATGATGCGTCTGCCGAAATTTGCGCTGACGGTTCTCAGAACAAGGGGACGTTAAGCGAAAGCGCCCCATGCGGCGCGAATCATTTTGGACAAAAAAGAGGAGAATGCGGCAGGACTTTTGTCGGAATTGTGCAGGGGAAAACGGCAGTTCCGACAACGGAAAAGTACACCGGTGAAGGACGGGAAACATTCTTTTGTGTTTTTTCAAAGAAAGAAGTGCATTTCGGAAAAAGGATTATTATGAATATCGACCGAAATGCCCTTTTTCGTTTGACGGATATTCGGGAAGTTTTGAGAAACGTGGTCGGGGATAAGTAAAAAATGACAGCGTAAAGAGAACGAAAAAATGAGGTTTTACCGTAGTATTCGGAAAAGCAAGGGTCAGTTTTAATAAAAAACAGGCCCTATTTTTATGTAAAAATCAAGCTGAAAGAGATTTTTACTGTTTTTTTATACTTTCCTCTTTCTTTTTTTGTCATTTTGTTATAAAATGAGCATAGGCGAATTTGATACCTCTTCGCAGAGAGGTTTTTAGGCAATTTATACAGAGAAGCAAAAACAGAATAGCTGCATTTCAGATGCAGAGAAAAGTATTGAGGTGAAAGCGATGATTTCAAATCAGATTTTGCAGAGTACCATCGACGGACTGAAAAGTATCACGAGAAAAGAACTGAGCGTTGTGGAAAAGGAAGGCAAGGTGATTGCCACCACAGAGGAAAATATGATCGGCCGTCAGATTGATGCGGTGGAGAATTTTATCAGTTCCCCTGCGGAAAGTCAGTTAATTCTGGGCTATCAGTATTTTAAGATTTATGACAACGGCGTGCCTGAGTATGTGATTCAGGTGAAGGGGGAGGACGAATCCGGCTATCAGATCGGCAAGATTGCCGCATTCCAGATTCAGAGCCTTCTGGTTGCGTATAAAGAAAGATATGATAAGGACAACTTTATCAAGAATCTGCTGCTGGATAACCTGCTGCTGGTGGATATTTACAGCCGCGCGAAGAAGCTGCATATTGAAAATAACGTACATCGTATCGTGTATTTGATTGAAACGAATATTGATAAGGAAATGAATGTGGTGGAAATTGTACGGAGCATTTTCCCTGCAAAAACAAAGGATTTTGTAACGGCGGTGGATGAGCACAGCATTATTCTGGTGAAGGAGCTGCGCGAGAAGGAAACCGCGGACGAAATCGACCGCATTGCAAAGACCATCGAGGAAACACTGAATGCGGAAACAAACAGCCGTGTTTATATTTCCAGCGGTACGATTGTAAGCGATTTGAAGGATGTTTCCCGTTCCTATAAGGAAGCGAAGATGGCGCTGGAGGTTGGCAAAATCTTCGAGACGGATAAATATATCGTGAACTATGAAAAGCTGGGCATCGGCCGCTTGATTTATCAGCTGCCTCTGCCGCTGTGCCGGATGTTCATCAAGGAGGTTCTGCATGGGCTGACGATGGATGATTTCGATGATGAAACACTGGCAACGGTAAATAAATTTTTTGAAAACAACTTGAACGTATCCGAAACAAGCCGTCAGCTGTATATCCACAGAAATACACTGGTATACAGACTGGATAAGCTGCAGAAGATGACGGGGCTGGATTTGCGGAATTTTGATGATGCGATTATCTTCAAGATTACGCTGATGGTAAGCAAATACATGATTTACATGGATAAAATGGCATATTAAGCAAAACTGAAAAACTGAGGGGGCATTTTTGCTCCCTCTTTTTTGTGGAAAACGGAAAAATTAAGAGGATTTTAATAAAATCGAAAGGTTTACCAAGGCTCTGCTACTTGTTCGCTTATTTTATTTATGGTATAATCTTAAAATGTGTAAAGACGAAATATGGGAACATCCGTCGTTTTTTAGAATAAAACTTTTTCAGAAAGAGGGAGATACGTTATGATTCACATGAATAACGTAACAAAGGTATATCCCAACGGTTCTACGGGTGTGGAAAACATCAACCTGCACATCAACAAGGGTGAATTTGTATTCATCGTTGGTTCGAGCGGTTCGGGGAAATCCACGCTGATGAAGCTGCTTTTGAAGGAGCTTGACCCGACCGAAGGGGATATTATCATCAATAAAGTGAAAACAAATGAACTGAACAGAAGGCAGATCCCTTATCTGCGGCGTAATCTGGGGGTTGTGTTTCAGGACTTCCGTCTGCTTCCCAATAAAACGGTATATGAAAATGTGGCGTTTGCGATGCGTGTGATCGAGGCACCCGGACGCATTATCCGCAGAAACGTGCCTGCCGTGCTTTCTCTGGTTGGACTGGGACAGAAGGGCAGAAGCTATCCCAATCAGCTTTCCGGTGGGGAGCAGCAGAGAACGGCACTGGCAAGAGCCATTGCGAATAATCCTCCTATCTTAATCTGCGACGAGCCGACAGGGAACCTTGACCCCGAAACAGCATACGGCATTATGAAGCTGCTGGATGACATCAACAAGCGTGGGACAACCATCGTTATGGCAACCCATGCGAGAGATATTGTAGATGCGATGCAGAAGCGCGTGGTTACGCTGCATAAGGGTCACATTATAAGAGATATTGAAAAAGGTGGTTATAGCGATGAAGCCTAGTACGATTAGATATTTTATAAGAGAGGGTCTCAGCGGACTGAAGATGAATATGCTAATGACCATGGCTTCCATTGTCGCTGTTGCAGCCTGCATCTCTATTTTATCCTTTTCCTACTGCGTAGGGAGCAATCTGCGGTATATGCTGGGGCAGATGGAGGATTCCATTGGCATTTCCGTTTTCCTGAAGGGAGACCTGAGCGGAGAACAGATTGAAAATATGAAAGATGAAATTGCAAAGATAGACCATGTGCAGAGTGTGGAATATATTTCCCCTTCGGATGCTCTGGTGGAGCTGAAAAAGGACTGGGGCGCGGACGAGGATATCTTTGTGGGTCTGGATGGGGAGAACAATCCCTTGTCCCATTCCTTTTCGATTTCCTTGGACAACATTGAAAATCAGGATGCAGTGCTGACTGCATTGGAAAAAATTGACGGGATTGACAACATTCGGCATGGGCAGACAGAGACAGAGGTATTGCTGAAGGCGAGCCGTGTGTTCAATGTCGGGAGCGTACTGGTTATGCTGCTGCTGGGTGTGATTTCCATTATGATTATCATTAACACCATTCGTATTTCCGTGATGAACCGACGGGTGGAAATTAACATCATGAAATATGTTGGGGCGACAGACTGGTTTATCCGGTGGCCCTTCATTGTGGAAGGGATTATCATCGGTATCGTCGGTGCGTTGGTGCCGCTGGTGCTGGGACTTCCGATTTATACGAAGGTGACGAGTGCAATTTTCGATTATCTGCCTATGATTAAATTTATCCAGTTCCGTCTGACGGGGGATGTATTTGGATTCCTGTTCCCCTTCGGCATCATTTTTGGTGTGGCACTGGGGGTTATCGGCAGCGTATCCTCGATTCGTAAGCATCTGCGGGTATAAGCAGTCGGAAAAACAAAATAACAATGAAAAAAGAGGGGAAGTGTTTTGGAGAATACTTCCCCTTTCTTATAGGATAATTCCCTTTGGGGAAACATAGGATAAAGCAAGATTGAAAAAGAGGTGATACAATGAAAAGAAAAGACTTTTGGAAGGGCTTTGGTGTGGCACTGGCGTTGATTGTGGTGCTGAATCTGGCATGGAAGCCCATCTGCCGCGCAATTCCATGGCATCTTCTTCCCTTTGAAATCAGCATGAGCAAGGATGCAAAGGTGGATGTGATACAGAGCTATCTGGATAAATATTATGTGGAGGACATAGACCAAGGCAAGCTGGAGGATACACTTTTTGCAGGTATGCTTGCCGGCGTGGGAGATAAGTATACATATTATATGCCGAAGGAAAACCTGCGGCAATATCTTACCAACACCAACGGGAACTTTGACGGCGTGGGGATTGAGATTTACACTACGCAGGACGGCGAGGTTGTCATCAGCAGCGTGATGCCGGGACAGCCGGCGGAAACGGCAGGCCTGCAGGCGGGCGACGTGATTATCGGCGTGGATGGCGAGGATATGAAGGGAAAGCTGCTTTCGGATGTTGCGGCAAAGATTCACGGCGAGAAGGGCACTGCGGTTACGATTCGGGTGCAGCGCGGCGATGAGGAGAAGGAATTTACCATGGAACGTGCAACGGTTGAGGTGGAAAGCGTTTCCTCCCGTATGATGGAGAACAAAATCGGGTATATTTCCATCAGCGGTTTTAAGGAAAATACCTACAGCCAATTCAAGGAGGCACTGACGGCACTGCAGAAGGACGGCATGAAGGGGCTGATTCTGGATTTGCGGGATAACCCGGGTGGTCTGGTGCGTTCTGTATATGAAATCGGGGATGAGCTGCTGCCGGAGGGCACGATGGTTTATACTCTGGACAAAAAGCAAAACAGAAATGATTTGAAATGTGATGAGAAATATCTGGATATTCCGCTGGTAGTGCTGGTGAATGAAAACAGCGCCAGTGCGTCGGAGATTTTCGCAGGCGCGGTGAAGGATACGGGGCGCGGCACACTGGTGGGCAACCAGACCTTCGGCAAGGGCCTGGTGCAGCGGCTGTTTGTTTTGCCGGACGGCTCCGGTCTGAATGTGACGGTACAGAAATACTATACGCCGAACGGCACCTCCATCCATGGGGTTGGCATTGAACCGGATGAAAAGGTGGAGCTGCCCGAAGCATACAGCGGCACACCGCTGACAGAGATCCCCGCAGAGCAGGATACGCAGCTGCAAAAGGGTCTGCAGGTGATGGAAGAACAGCTGAAATAAGGAAAAATAACGCAGATTCCGATTCATATAGAAGAAAAATGTTGTTTTTTCTATAAACGGGGCTTTTCAAGAGCGCAAGATTCCAGTATACTGAAAAGACATAGAAAAAATTTTTGACGGAAAGAACAAAGGAGCGGCGGTATGTTTAATTTTATGAGTTTTGGCGAGAATATCGGCATTGACCTGGGTACTGCCACTGTTCTGGTATATATTAAGGGGCAGGGCATCGTGATTCGGGAACCCTCTGTGGTTGCCATCGATAAAGACACCAATACGATTTTAGCTGTGGGTGAGGAAGCGAGACGTATGCTGGGGAGAACTCCCGGCAATATCGTTGCGATTCGTCCTTTGCGTGAAGGCGTTATTTCCAATTATGAGGTAACGGAAAAAATGCTGCAGTATTTTATTGAAAAGGCGATGGGCAAGCGTTCCTTCGTGAAGCCGACCATTGCGGTTTGCGTACCAAGCAGCGTAACAGAGGTGGAAAAAAGAGCCGTTGAGGATGCAACCCGACAGGCAGGCGCAAGGAGGGTGCATATTATTGAAGAGCCGATTGCGGCGGCGATTGGTTCGGGGATTGATATTTCCCGTGCGTGCGGCAGTATGGTGGTGGACATCGGCGGCGGCACAACGGATATTGCGGTGATTTCCCTTGGGGGAACGGTAGTCAGCTATTCCCTGAAGATTGCGGGGGATAATTTTGACGATGCCATCATTCGCTACATCAGAAAGAAGCACAATGTGCTGATTGGCGAAAGAACGGCGGAGGATCTGAAAATTAAAATCGGTACGGCATTTGAGCGTACCATTCCGGTAAGCATGGATGTGCGCGGCAGGAACCTGATTACGGGACTGCCGAAGAATTTTACCGTAACCTCGGACGAAATGCTGGAGGCATTGCAGGAATCCGTTGCGGCAATCGCGGAGGCGGTGCATGGCGTTCTGGAGAAAACACCCCCTGAGTTGGCGGCGGATATCTACGAAAGAGGGATTGTTATGACGGGCGGCGGCAGCCTGCTGTATGGTCTGGATAAGCTGATTCAGAGCAGAACGGGCATCCACGCGATGGTTGCGGAGGATGCGGTCAGCTGCGTTGCCATTGGTACGGGCCGTTATATCGAATTTATTTCTGAAGGCGGCGATGAGGAGCAGAAGGAAAAACACGGATTTGACATCGGCGGACTGTTCAGAAAGAAAACGGAATCCTAAGGCGAAATCAGGATTTCGACCTGAGCATCAACTTTGCGGATGCCATCAAACACCTGTTGAAAGGCAGGTGTTTTTCTTTTGAAGAAGGGCTGCTATGACTGAAATAAAGTACAATCGTGACAGATAAATAACAATTTCTTATGGGGCGGAGCATGACAAAAAGCCGGGGTTGTATGGATGAAAATGCAGTTTTTTTGTGAAATCGGTGCGAACTGCTGAAAAGAAAGGTGAAATAATGGAAATTCGTTGGAATATATGACGGAAAAATAAAAGAAACGTTTTTTTGCATAATTTTTCGGGTCAAAATTTGTGTAAAAATTATCCCAAAAATTGAAAAAAATACTACACAAGTTTAAAATATGTGTTATAATATTTTCGGAAAGAGGCAAGAGGATTTGTTATGCTACACAAAAGCAGCAGTTTTCCTCGGAGCTTTCTCTTCATTTTGCCCTAACCGCATGGGGCAGAACCGCATTTTAACCGTGCGGAAAAATACTAATTGTTATTGTATAAACAATAGGAGGTCAAAGAGTTATGAACGCTTATATTGAACGCGTAATCGAACAGGTTAAAAGACGTGACGCACATGAACCTGAATTCATCCAGACAGTAGAAGAAGTTTTCGCTTCTATCGAAAAAGAAGTAGAACTGCACCCCGAATATGAAAAAATGGGTCTGCTGGAAAGACTGGTAGAGCCTGAAAGACAGGTTTCCTTCAGAGTTACATGGGTAGACGATGCTGGTAAGGTAAACGTAAACAGAGGTTTCAGAGTACAGTTCAGCTCTGCAATCGGGCCTTACAAGGGCGGTCTGCGTTTCGCTCCCAACGTATACTCCGGCGTTGTTAAATTCCTGGGCTTTGAACAGATTTTCAAAAACTCCCTGACAGGTCTGCCTATCGGCGGCGGTAAGGGTGGTTCCGACTTCGACCCTAACGGCAAATCCGATATGGAAATCATGAGATTCTGCCAGGCATTCATGACAGAACTTTACAGACACATCGGTCCCGACGTTGACGTTCCCGCTGGTGACATCGGCGTAGGCGGCAGAGAAATCGGCTACCTCTACGGCCAGTATAAGAGAATCCGTAACTGCTATGAGGGCGTTCTCACCGGCAAGGGTCTCACCTACGGCGGCTCCCTCGCCCGTACGGAAGCGACGGGCTACGGCCTGCTGTACTTCACCGATGCGATGATGAAGAAGAACGGCATGGATATTAAGGGCAAGACGGTTGTTATCTCCGGCGCCGGCAACGTTGCAATTTATGCAACCGAAAAGGCACAGCAGCTTGGCGCTAAGGTTGTTACCATGTCTGATTCCACCGGCTGGATCTACGACGCGGAGGGCATCGACCTCGCAGCTGTCAAGGAGATCAAGGAAGTTAAGCGCGCACGTCTCACCGAGTACAAGAAGTACAGACCGAACAGCGAGTACCACGAGGGTAAGGGCGTTTGGACGGTCCCGTGCGATGTGGCTCTGCCGTGCGCAACGCAGAACGAGCTGAACGAAGAAGACGCGAAGACGCTCGTCAAGAACGGCGTACAGGTCGTTGCCGAGGGTGCGAACATGCCGTCCACCATTGAGGCTACGAATGTCTTCCAGCAGGCCGGTATTCTGTTTGCACCGGGCAAGGCTGCAAACGCAGGCGGCGTTGCGACTTCTGCTCTTGAGATGAGCCAGAACAGCGAGCGCCTCTCCTGGAGCTTTGAAGAAGTTGACGCAAAGCTGAAGGGCATCATGGAAAACATCTTTGCAAACGTAGACGCGGCTGCCGAGAAGTACGGCCACCCGAAGAATTATGTCATGGGCGCAAATATCGCGGGCTTCGTAAAGGTCGCAGATGCTATGCTCGCACAGGGCATTGTCTGATCCTGATTTGATTTAGAACTGAATAAAGCTTAAAAAGGCGCTGTGTGGTTTAAAACCTGCACGGCGCCTTTTGCTTATTAAGGAAGTCATTCTAAACGATGGAGGATGGAATAACACAAACAAAATTTTTCACAGCGGGATGAAAAAGTAAATACGGAAAATAAAAAAATGGACACCGAAACGATGTCCATAATTTTATTGACCAGTTCTTTTATACTGCTCTTGTAACCTTGCCGGAACGCAAGCAGCGGGTGCAGGCGTATACACGCTTCGGTGTACCGTTAACAAGTGCCTTTACTCGTCTGATATTCGGTTTCCAAGTTCTGTTGGAACGTCTGTGGGAGTGGGAAACCTTGATGCCGAAGGATACGTCCTTTCCGCAAATTTCACATTTAGCCATCTATCTGCACCTCCTTAAAGTGCCTAATTCTTCATTGCAACGTTAGTATTGTAGCAGAAACGAACGCAAAATGCAAGATTTATTTTTAAAAATGGGAACTAAATTTTGAAAAAACTCGCTTTTCCGCATCTTTTGCTAAAACGAAAAGATGTTCACAGAATGTTTTTACGGAAAAGAATTGTTTTTTCGTCCTCTATGCTTTATAATTCTATAAGGTATATCCGAAACCGTTTTCGGGTGCACCCCACAGAAAGAGGTGTTATATTTGCTTTTTAATTCGATCATGACCTTGCTGCGCGGCGGCGCTGTTGATCCGCTCAGTGTTATCATTCAGATTTTAGCCACGCTCGTCATCGTTTTCCTTGCGCTGCCGCTGCACGAGCTTGCGCACGGTTGGGTGGCGTACAAACTCGGTGACCCTACCGCAAAGTATGAGGGTCGCTTGACGCTGAACCCGCTTGCAAGCATTGACCCGATGGGTGCGATGTTCCTTTTGCTTTTCGTGAGAAGGGCTTGAGCAAGGTTGCTAAGAAGTCGACAGCCGGTATTTTAAAAATCCGCGCTCCGGCGTGGCACTCACGTCCCTTGCGGGCCCGGCGGCGAACCTGCTTGCATCTTATGTCGGCTGCGTTATCTATTATGCTATTGCGGCTTTTGTGCCGTACAACGCGTTTGTGCATTACATTTTACTGTTCTTCAGCTATTTTTCGTTTATCAACGCGGTGCTGGCGGTTTTCAACCTTGTGCCGCTGCCGCCGCTTGACGGCTCCAAAATTCTGGCGGCGCTGCTCAGCGACCGCGCACGCTACAAGTTCTACCAGTACCAGAACATGCTCTCCATGATCGGCATGCTGCTCATCGTTTCCGGTGCGCTCACGGGTCCGCTGAATGTGCTTGAAAACGCCGCATACGGCGGCGTGAGCTGGCTTGCGGCGTTGCCGTTCCGTCTGGCCGGCGTATTGTGATCGTGTATGAACATGGAAAAAACGGAAATACTTTCCTATAAGCTCGATGTGTTTGAGGGCCCGCTCGACCTGCTGCTCAACCTCATCGCAAAAAACAAACTCAATATCTACGATATTCCCATCGCAGAGCTTTTAGAGCAGTACATGGCGCAGATTCACGAGATGCAGGCGGCAGATATGGATGTTGCGAGCGAATTTCTTGAGATGGCGGCGCGTCTTGTGCACATCAAAAGTGTTTCGCTGCTGCCGAAAAAGGAAGAGGAAGCGGCATTGAAGCAAGAGCTGACTGGTCAGCTGCTTGAATATCAGCAGTGCAAGGAAGCGGCCATGCGTCTGCGCGAGCGGTTTTCACTCGACGGCATCGTGCGTGCGCAGGCGGATATTCCCGCAGATCTCACCTATAAGCGCCATCATAAGCCGCAGGAGCTGCTTTCGGCGTATTTGTCGATGCTCGGCAAAAAGAAGCCGCCGGAGCCGCAGAAGCCGGAGGACACCATCTCAAAGCTCATCACGCGCCGTGTGGTCTCCGTGGCTTCGCAAATTGTTTTCGTGCTGCGCAGCCTGTGGAAAAAGCGGCATGTGTCGTTAAAAGAGCTGTTCCGCGGCAAAAACGACCCCTCGGAGCGCGTGGCGGCGTTCCTCGCCGTTTTGGAGCTTGTCAAGGACAAGCGATTGCGCGTGGACGGTGACGGCGAAGACTGCGAGATCAAACTGACGAACGGAGGCGAGTAAGCTGAATAAAAAGAAAATGCTCGGCATGATGGAGGCAATCTTATTCGCGTGCGGCGACCCGATCGACATCGATAAGCTGGCGCAGGCGCTTAACACCGAGGAAGAGAACGTTCTGGAGCTCAGCCGAACGCTTCAGGCGAAATATAACAAGGAAGAAAGCGGCATCCATTTGCTGCAATTAGACCACACCTTGCAGTTTGCCGTGAATCCCGTGTTTTTGGCACCGGTGCGCACAGCGTTAGACCTCAAAAGCAGCGCGCCGCTCTCGCAGGCGGCCATGGAGGTGCTGGCGGTCATCGCATATAATCAGCCTGTCACGAAAGCGTTTGTGGAGCAGGTGCGCGGCGTGGATTGCTCGGGCGTCATCGGCAGCCTGGTGCAGAAAGCGCTCATTGAAGAGCGCGGGCGACTCGACCTTCCCGGTAAGCCGCTATTATACGGCACGACGGAAAATTTCCTGCGCTGCATGGGCATCCGCTCGCTTTTGGAGCTGCCGCCTTTGCCGCAGGAGGAAGAAACCGAAAACGCACCTCAAAACGACGGGGCAGACAAAGCATGATCGTTTTATGGATTCTGCTCGGGCTCATCACGCTGATCTTTCTTCTGCTGTGCATCCCTGTGCGGTTCGACCTGAACTATAACGGAGAGGCGACCGTTTTTATACGGTATTTCTTTTTAAAATACCGCGTGCTTCCCGCACCGGAGCCGAAAAAAGAGAAGAAACCGAGCGAAAAAAAGTCTGAAGAACAAGCCAAGGAGAAAAAACCGAACCCGCTTTTGCAGCAGGTGAAAAAATATAAGGAAGCCGAGGGACTTACGGGGCTTTTAACGCTCGCGAAAGATTTGTTAAAGGCCACCGGCACGCGCTTTGGAAAGCTTTTAAAGCACATAAAGCTGAAAGATTTCGACCTATACGTGCTCGTCGGCGGCGGGAAAGATGCCGCCGAAATTGCTATCCTGTACGGAGAGGTGTGTGCGGGCGTGTACCCGGCTGTGTCGGTCTTGCTCGGCTTAACAAACTGCAAGTCGCCGCATGGACGTGTTTCCGTCGATCTCGATTACAGCGTAAAGGAACCGAAGGTTTTATGTACGGCAAGCGGCGCGGTGCGTCCGCTGTTCGTCGTGCACCACGGGGTGCAGTTTATACTGCGCACGATATTGCCGTTTTACAATAAATTTCAAAATGCCGGAAAGCCTGCCGTAAAATCCGCAGCGCCGGCAGCAAATAAAAAGGAGAGAACAACATGAGTGAAAATAAGGTCAACAACCTGCTCGGCGTTTCCATGGATAAAATCAAGGAAATGGTGGACGTGAACACCGTTATCGGCGATCCCATCACCGCGCCGGACGGCACCACGGTCATCCCGGTTTCGCGTGTGAGCTACGGCTTTGCAGGCGGCGGCTCCGACCTGCCTTCTAAAGCGCAGCCGGAAAAGGGCCTCTTTGCCGGCGGCAGCGGCGCGGGCATTACCATTCAGCCTATTGCGTTTTTGGTAATCTCGAACGGCAATGTGCGCATTTTGCAGATTGAGCCGTATGTTTCGTCTGTCGATCGCGTTGTGGCGAGTGTACCGGACGTAGTGGACAAGATCGCCGGACTTTTCAACAAGGATAAGAAAGACAAAGAGGACGAGGATATTTCCCTGCCCCCGCAGTATTGATCGTATAATCCAGCCGCCTGCCGCGTATACATGCCGTGGCAGGTGGTGATTTTTGCGAAAGATACTTTGTGTTTTGCTGGCGGTCGTTTTTGTGTGGGGCAGTCTGCCGGTTTCAGCAGAGACGGCGGAGTCCGTAAGCGTTTCGGCGTATGCCGCCGTACTGTATGAACCCGTGAGCGGCACGGTCTTATTTGAAAAGAACAGCCGCGAGGTACTGCCCGTTGCGAGCACGACGAAAATCATGACGGCGCTGTTGGCATTTGAAAGTGAGCATAGGGGTGATCCCGTGACGATCACGCCGGAAATGATAAGCGTGGAGGGCTCCTCGATGGGGCTGCGTGCCGGGGAGGTGCTTACACTCGGCGACATCGCTCGCGGCATGATGATGGCTTCCGGCAACGATGGTGCGAATGCGATAGCGCTGTATCTGTCCGATTCGGCGGAAGCATTTTCCGAGAAAATGAACGCGCGCGCCGCAGAGCTTCATATGATGCAGACGCATTTCGTCACGCCCTCGGGGCTCGATGCCGAGGGGCACGGCTCCACGGCGTATGACATGGCGCTGCTTGCCGCAGAAGCGATGCAAAATGAAGAGTTTGCCGCGGCGGTGGGGCAGACGACGCTTTCCGTGCCGTTTATTTTGCCCGAAAAAACTGTGCGGTATGAAAATCACAATCGTTTACTAAAGCTGTACCCGGATTGCACGGGCATCAAAACGGGCTTTACGAAAAAGGCCGGGCGCTGCCTTGTGTCTTCCGCAGAGCGGGACGGCGCACGGCTCATTTGTGTGACATTAAATGCCCCGGACGACTGGAACGACCACATGAATTTGTACGATTACGGCTTTGCACAGCTTGCAGAGCGAACATATACGGCGGGTTTTCAGTTGATTTCGCTTCCCGTTGTCGGTGGTGAAAAAGAGTGCATAAGTCTCACGCTCCAAACGCAGGAAAGCGCCGTTTTGCCGAAAGATGTGACGGTCACGGCGGGGTGCATTCTGCCGCAATTTGTGTATGCGCCGGTAGAAAAAGGCGACGTAATCGGCTGCGTGCGATACAGCGTGAACGGCAAGGTTTTAAAGGAAACACCGCTTGTTTCAAGCGAAGATTGTGCTTTGCAAAAGGACGAACGCACATGGCTTCAAAAGTGGTTCGCCCGCTTTTTGAGAAGCACAAGCTTTATAAATTGAGAAATACAGAGAAAGGTTTTGAACTATGGCTAAAGATACAAGACTGCAAAAGATGCTTGCGGAGTGCGGCATCGCTTCGCGCCGCAAGGCAGAGGAGATGATCGCGGCGGGGCGCGTTGCGGTCAACGGCGTCCGCGCGCAGATCGGCGACAAGGTGGACGTGAAGAAAGACAAGGTTACCGTAGACGGTCAGCGCGTGCAGACCGTGGACGAAAAGGTGTACATAATGGTGCATAAGCCGCGCGGCTATTTGACCTCCATGTCCGACGACCGCGGCAGAAAGTGCGTCAGCGAGCTTGTGGAGGAGCTGCCTGTGAGATTATTCCCCATCGGCCGTCTCGATAAAGACTCCGAGGGCTTGCTGCTCATGACAAACGACGGCGATTTTGCAAACCTCATCGCGCACCCGTCTACACATGTGCCGAAGGTGTACCGTGTTACGGTGCGCCCCGGCGTAACGGAAGAACAGCTGACGCGCCTTGCGGTCGGTGTGGAAATCGACGGCAGAATGACCGCCCCGGCTTCCGTGCGTGTTTTAGAGCAGCAGCCCGGCCGCGTGGTGCTGGAGTTCGTACTGCATGAGGGCCGCAACCGCCAGATCCGCAACATGTGTGAAGCAGTGGGCCTTGAAGTGGCCAGACTGAAGCGCACGGCCATCGGCGCGGTGAAGCTCGGCATGCTGCCGCAGGGGCGCTTCCGTGACCTGACCCCGGACGAAGTGCGCAGATTACGTGCCGCCGCACAGAAAAAAGGAAACGCGCAGAACATACAGCGCGAGGAGGAAAAACAAAATGCTGCAAATCGTACCAATGGCGGAAAAAACAGAAGAAGCCGCCCTGCTGGCAAAAACAGAGGGCGCACCCGATAACGGCCGTGTGCTTGTGATGACGGATGGCGAAGAAACGCTCGGCTATGTCGTTGTCGCGCTTGAAGACGACACGCTTGTGTTCTACGGCTTTTCCGTCTCCGGGCAGACCGATTTCACAAAAGCAAAGCCCGACCCCATGACGACTTTTGTGCTCGATACACTTATGCGCTCCGCCGCGTCGTTTGGCGAGACGAACGGCATGAATCACATCCGCACCGCGTTCCCGGATTTTTTTGATTTCTTTAAGCAGCGCGGGTTTGCGGTTGCGGAAGATCACGCCGAAGCGCCGATGAGCCTCATCGTGCATTACGAATAAACCCCAAAATGCCGCAAAGCGAAACCTCTTTATGCGGTATTGCCTCAAAATTGCCGCGGGCTGCTGCCTGCGGTGTTTTGTTTTTTCCGAAAATTCCGATTTTCGCCCGCGATAGGTTGCATTTTCCGGCTTAAAATGGTAAAATATCTTGATAGAATTAAAGTCGGGTACTATGTCCTCTGTGAGGAACACAAAATATCCCGAAAAACATAGACAGAATTTTAGAAAAGAGATGATCCTATGCTGAAAAGCATGACCGGGTACGGCCGCTGCGAAGAAACCGTCAACGGCAGACACATTACGGCGGAGCTGAAATCGGTCAACCACAAGTATTTTGAGTTTTCTCCCCGTGTGACGCGCGGCTACGGATTCCTTGAGGATAAGCTGAAAACCTACGTGCAGAGCCGTGTGGCACGCGGCAAGATCGATTTTTATTTGAGCATTGAGACACTGGAGGACACGGATGTCGTCGTCAGTGTGAACCACTCGCTTGCCGCGGGTTATATTGCGGCGTTCCGCGAGCTTTCCGAGCGCTACCATCTGCCGGACACCGTTACCGTCAATTCTCTTTCGCGCTACCCCGATATTTTTTCCGTGCACAAGGCGCCGGAGGATGAGGGAGCCATTTGGGCAGACGTGAAGCAGGTTGCTGAAAAAGCGGTGGACGCGTTTATTCAAATGCGCGAGACGGAGGGACAGCGTCTTTACGAGGACGTCATGTCTCGTGCAGAGACGATTTTAAACATCGTCGGGCAGATTGAAGAGCGCTCCCCGGAGACCGTCACGGAATACCGCGAGCGCCTGGAAGCAAAGTTGCGCGAGGTACTGAATGACACCACGATTGACGAGCAGCGCATTTTGACCGAAGCCGCCATTTTTGCGGATAAGGTCGCCGTGGCGGAAGAAACCGTGCGTCTGCGCAGCCATTTCGACCAGCTTAAGGCGTTCTTGAGCGCCGAAGAGCCCTCCGGTCGAAAAATGGATTTTCTTGTACAGGAAATGAACCGCGAAGCGAATACGATCGGCTCGAAGGCCAGCGATTCCAAGATCGCCTACATGGTGGTGGATATCAAGGCCGAGATTGAAAAGATCCGCGAGCAGATCCAGAATATCGAGTAAGGAGCGTTTATTATGCAGCTTGTGAACATCGGCTTTGGCAACATGATTTCCGCAGAGCGCATGATCGCCATTGTCAGCCCGGAATCCGCGCCGATTAAGCGCATCGTGCAGGATTCAAGGGAACGCGGCGCCTTGATCGATGCCACGTGCGGCAGAAAAACGCGCACCGTCATCATCATGGACAGTGACCATGTGGTGCTTTCCGCTTTGCAGCTGGAGACCGTTGCAAACCGCTTTAACACCGGCGAAAAAGCAGAAGACCCCGTTGAAGCGGAAGCCCCGAATGTATAAATAACGGAAAAGAAAGGAATGTTTCCGATGAAAAAAAGAGGACTGCTTGTTGTCGTTTCATCGCCCTCCGGCGGCGGCAAGGGGACCATTTTAAAAGAATTGTTCCGCCGCAATGAGAATCTTAAAATGTCCGTTTCCGCCACCACGCGCGCCCCGCGCCCGGGGGAGGAACACGGCGTGCACTATTACTTCATCACAAAAGACGAGTTCAAAACGAACATCGAAAACCATGCGATGCTCGAATATGCAGAATATTGCGACAACTTCTACGGCACGCCGAAAGCGCCGGTTGAAAAGTGGCTTGAGGAAGGGCACGATGTCGTGCTTGAGATTGAGGTGCAGGGCGGCAGACAGATTAAAAAAGTCGCGCCGGACTGCGTGAGCCTTTTCATCCTGCCGCCGTCCTTAAAGGTGCTTGAAAAGCGTCTGCGCGGCAGAGGCACCGAAACAGAAGAAGTTATAGAGAAGCGCCTCGCTGCCGCGGCAGACGAGATCCGCTGCGTAAAAGATTACGATTACGCCGTCATCAACGACACGGTCGAACAGGCCGTGCTTGATATAGAAGCCATTTTAGCCGCGGAGAAGCTGCGTGTTTCCCGCGAAAAAGATATAGCAGAAAGGATCCTGAACCATGCTTAAACCGTCCTGTAACATCATTAAAACCCCGCACAAGAGCTATTATTCCGTTGTCATCGCCGTTGCAAAGCGCGCAAGAGAAATTACACAGGAAGCGGAAGACAACAATGAAATCATCGTTGAAAAGCCGGTTGATCTGGCCGTGCAGGACTTCGTCGATGAGAAGTATAAGATCATCGAGCCGGACGAGATTGACGGCTAATTTACCGTAAAGGGAGTTTTTGCTTTGCAGGCGCAGTTGGCCTTGGAGAATACCACATATCGGTTTGATAAACCGTTTACGTATAATGTGCCGCAGGCGTTGGAAACGGCGGTACGTCCGGGCGTACGCGTTACTGTGCCGTTCGGCGCAGGCAACCGCACGCGCGTTGCCATGGTGCTCTCTACGTCGTATGAAAGCGGCGCAGGGCAAAAGCTGAAAGCTATTGCGTCTGTTTTGGACAATGAGCCGCTTTTGGATGACGAAATGCTGGCGCTCATCCCATGGATGAAAAGCCGCTGCTTCTGCACACTGTACGATGCCGTAAAGGTCATGATTCCCGCCGGCATCGGCTATAAGCTCGTAAACCGCTATCGCATGAATGCCGCGTTCAAAAACTATGACCGCGAAGCGTTCACGGATACCGCGTGGCAGATTATCGTGGCGCTGACGGCGGCAAAAAACGGACTTACCGGCGCAGAACTCACCGAAAGGCTCGGCATAGAAGAAAAAAGCAGCGATCTGCTTTCGCTGCTCGAAAACGGCACGGTCATACGCGAAAACGCGGCGTCCCGCAATGCGGCGGATGCCACTACGCGCATGGTCTGTGCCGTGCCGGATTTTTCCGGCAAGCTGACTCCGAAGCAGCAAAGCGCGTTCGATACGCTGTGCGCCATCGGCACTGTAACCGTGCGCGAGCTGAGCTACTATACCGGCGTGAGTGCGGGTATCATCCGCACGCTTGCCGATAAGGGCGCAGCGGAGATTTTTGAAGTCGAGCGCTTCCGACGCCCAAAGCAGGAAATGGCAGACATCAGGCTGCCGCAGACGCTTTCGGCAGAGCAGATGAATGTGGCAAATGACATTCTGCGCGAATGCGATGCGGCAGAACCGATGGTCGGTCTGCTCTACGGTGTGACGGGCTCCGGTAAAACCGCCGTGTTCCTGCATGTCATTCGCCATGTGCTTACTGTTGGCAAGGGCGTCATCGTCACGGTGCCGGAGATTTCTCTTACCCCGCAGACGCTTGCCGTGTTTACGGCGGCGTTCGGCGATACCGTTGCGGTTTTCCACAGCGGGCTTTCCGTCGGCGAGCGCATGGATGAGTGGAAGCGCGTGCGCACCGGCAGGGCGAAAATTGTCGTCGGCACGCGTTCTGCCGTGTTCGCGCCTGTGCAGAATCTCGGGCTCATCGTCATGGACGAGGAGCAGGAGAGTACGTATAAATCGGAGAGCACGCCGCGCTACCACGCACGGGACATCGCGAAGTTTCGCGTGAATTATAACCGCGCTTACTGCCTTTTATGCTCCGCTACGCCGTCTGTTGAGTCCTACTACATGGCGCAAAGCGGCAAGTACCGCTACCACGCGCTGCACCACCGCTACGGCGATGCCGTTGTGCCTACGGTGCAGCTTGTCGATATGAACAACGAAGATCTCTACCGCGGCAAGCCGATGATCAGCATGGCGCTGGCGCGTGCGGTCTCCGAAAATATCCGCGCGGGCAGGCAGTCCATTTTGCTGCTCAACCGCCGCGGCTACCACACGTATGCCGTGTGCAAGGACTGCAAAACGGTCGCCGCGTGCCCGAACTGCTCCATTTCCATGACATACCACGCGGCGAATAACCGCCTGATGTGCCACTACTGCGGCCATTCCGAACCTGCTTACGTGCGCTGTAAAGCGTGCGGCGGTGAGCTGACCTTTTCCGGCGGCGGCACACAGAAGGCGGAGGATCAGCTGCGGGAGGCGTTCCCGGAGGCGCGCATCCTGCGCGTGGATACCGATACCACCGCGAACAAATACGCACTTGAAAAGAAGCTCAACGCATTTGCAAACGGCGAGTATGACATCATGATCGGCACGCAGATGGTTGCAAAGGGGCTTGATTTCGAGAACGTCACGCTTGTCGGCGTACTTTCGGCAGATCAGTCCTTATACAGCGATGATTACCGCAGCAACGAGCGCACATTCGACTTGCTTACACAGGTTGTGGGGCGTGCGGGGCGCGGGCGCTACCGCGGCATGGCGCTCATTCAAACGCATGTGCCGGAAAACCCGTATCTGCACCTTGCCGCCGCGCAGGATTACGAAAGCTTTTTTGAAACGGAAATTCGTTTCAGAAGGGCCATGCTGTATCCGCCGTTTGCGGATCTTTTGCAAATCGGCTTTGTGGGCGAAAAGGAAGACACCGTGCGTGCGGCAGCGGAGTATTTCTCCGCGCTGCTTGCAGAGACGTTCCGCCGGGACTATCCCAACTTGCCGCTGCGTTTATTACGCGCCTCTGCGGCATCCGTGTCACGTATGGGCGGCAAATACCGATATAAGATTATCATGAAATACAAGAATTCCAAGGCGTTTCGGGATGCCATTGCGATGCTTTTGAGCACGTTTTCAAGCGATAAGCGTTTTTTGAGCGTCACCGCGTATGCAGACCCGAACCCCGATGCGATTTTGTAACAGAAATTTGAATTCACAGGAAAGGAGTGCCGCAAATGGCGCTTAGAAATATTGTGAAAAAGGGCGACGACGTGCTGACCAAAATGTGCCGCCCGGTCGAAAAATTCGACGAGAAGCTTTGTACGCTGCTTGACGATATGTACGAGACGATGGAGGACGCAAACGGCGTCGGCCTTGCTGCACCGCAGGTCGGTTTGCTGCGCCGCATCGTCGTTATCGATGTCGGCGAGGGCCGCATTGAGCTTATCAACCCGGAAATCATCAAAACCTCCGGCGAGCAGGACGGCGCAGAGGGCTGCCTCTCGTTCCCAGGTGAGTTTGGCATGGTCAAGCGTCCGATGAACGTCACCGTCCGCGCACAGGACAGAAACGGCAAAACGTTTGAAATCAGCGGCACAGAGCTGCTGGCCCGCGCGTTCTGCCATGAAATTGACCACCTGAACGGCGTATGCTTTGTCACGCGCGCCAGCCGCATGCTGGAGCCGGACGAGTTGGAAAGCTAAGACAGAATTTAGAGAAAAAGGAGGAATTTCCATGCGCATCGTATTCATGGGCACACCGGATTTTGCCGTACCGAGCCTCAACGCGCTTCTGAAGCGCGGCCATGAGATTTTGGCGGTCTATACCCAGCCGGATAAGCCGAAGGGCAGGGGGCACAAGCTGCTGCCGCCGCCCGTAAAAGAAACGGCAATGGCACACAACATTGAAGTGCGTCAGCCGACGACATTTAAAAATAATGAAGACGAAATAGCGTATTTGAAGGCGCTTGCGCCGGAGCTCATCGTTGTTGCGGCGTATGGAAAGATTCTGCCGCCGCGTGTGCTGAACATCCCGCCGCGCGGGTGCATCAACGTGCACGGCTCTTTGCTGCCGAAGTACCGCGGCGCCGCGCCGATCCAGTGGGCGGTGCTGAACGGCGATAAAATCACCGGTGTGACCATCATGCAGATGGCAGATGGCATAGACACCGGCGACATGCTGGCGAAAGCGGAAACGCCTATTGGTGAAGACGAGACTGCAGGCGAGCTTTTCGACCGCCTGATGGTGCTCGGTGCTGAGCTGCTCGTCGATACCATTGATAAGCTCGACACCATCACCCCGCAGCCGCAGAACGATGCGGAAGCAATCCACGCGCCGATGATCCGTAAGGAGATGGGCGCAATCGACTGGACACAGCCCGCCGAGCGCGTGCACGACCTTGTGCGCGGTTTGAACCCGTGGCCGTCCGCGTTTTTCACGCTAGAGGGCAAGCGCATGAAGCTGCACAGGACGAAAGTCGTTGTCGGCAAAGGCGAACCGGGAGAAATTGCGGTGATCGGCGGCGAAATGGCTGTTTGCTGCGGCGAAAATGCCGTGCAGCTCATTGAAATTCAGCCGGAAAACGGCAAGCGTATGCGCGGCAGCGATTATCTGCGCGGTCACGCGATAGAAGCAAAGGCGAAGGTTCAGTAATATGGCGACTTCTTCCCGAAAAACGGCGCTTACGGCGCTTTCCGAGGTGACGGAAAACGAGGGCTACTCGAACATCGTCATTGATAAAGCCATTCGCGCGGCGGAGCTTTCTCCGCGCGATGCGGCGCTGGCCTCCACCATTTTCTATGGCGTTTTGGAAAAGCGTCTGACGCTCGATTTTTATATTCGCAAGTTCCTCGCAAAACCGAAGCAGAAGCTGGACGGCACGGTGCTCAACATCTTGCGTATCGCCGTGTACCAAATGATGTACCTTGACCGTGTGCCGGATTCTGCCGCCGTGAACGAAGCCGTTTTGTGCGCGGCAGAATATCGGCGCGGGCAGTATAAAAACTTCGTGAACGGTGTGCTGCGCAGCTTTGCGCGCGGTTGGCATGAGGTAATCATTCCCGAAGATGACCTCAGCGTTCGCTATAACATTCCGCAGCCGATCATTGAGAGCTTTAAAAAGGATTACGGCGAGACCGTTTGCATAGATTTGTTAAAGGCTATGTCCGAGCGGGCGGAAACGTATATCCGCATAAATCCGCTAAAGACCACGGTGGACGATTTGATACAATCGCTGCCGGAAAACGCCGCGGAGAAAGCGGTGCTCCAAAACGCCCTTTGCGTGCACGGCACGGGCGATGTTACCGGTTTGCCGGGCTTTGCGGAAGGCAAATTCCATGTGCAGGATCTTTCTTCGCAGCTTTTGTGTGCGTTTGTTTCACCGCAACCCGGAGAGCGGCTTACGGATGTCTGTGCAGCGCCGGGCGGCAAGAGCTTCACGCTTGCGGAATACATGGAAAATACAGGCGTGCTCGATGCGTTCGATTTATACAAAGGCCGCGTGAACCTCATCAAAAAAGGTGTGGAGAGATTAGGTTTGAGCATCATTCACGCCGCCGTGCGCGATGCCGCGACCGGTGTGTGTGAAAAGCAGTACGACCGCGTGCTGTGCGATGTGCCGTGCTCCGGACTCGGGGTTATTCGACGCAAGCCGGAAATCCGCTACAAAAAGCAGGAGAGCTTCAAAGAACTACCTGCGTTGCAGCTCAAAATTTTGGAGCATTCCGCACAGCTTGTACGTCCGGGCGGTATACTGTTTTATTCCACGTGCACGTTGCGCAATGCGGAAAACGGCGCGGTGGTGACCGAATTTTTAAAGTGCCATCCGGAGTTTGAACCGTATGATCTGCCCGAAACGGAGGGCATATCCCACACGGTGAATGAACCGAAATTCATGCGTACCATGATGCCCATGGACCACGGCGGAGACGGCTTTTTCGCCGCCGCCATGCGCAGAAAAACAGAAACAGGGAAGGAGACGAAGCGTTGATCGATATAAAATCCATGCTGCTTTCGGAGCTGCAGGAGGACTTTGCCTTGCGCGGCTTGCAAAAATTCCGCGCAGCGCAGGTATACCGCTGGCTGCATCAGCGCGGCGCGACCTCGTTTGACGAGATGACGGACCTTTCCAAAGATCTGCGCGTTGCTTTAAAAGAAAGATTTGAAATACGAAATACGGAGATCGCCATTCGGCGCGTTTCCAAAATAGACGGCACCAAAAAGTATCTTTTCCGCTTGAACGACGGTGAGATGATTGAATCCGTCCTCATGAAATATAAACACGGCTACTCCATTTGCATTTCCACACAGGTGGGCTGCAAAATGGGCTGCACGTTCTGTGCCACAGGCAAAAGCGGCTTTTCGCGCGATCTTTTGCCGAGCGAGATGATTTCGGAAATCCAAACGGCGCAGAAGGACATCGGCGAGCGCATCTCGAATGTCGTTTTGATGGGCATGGGCGAGCCGCTCGACAATTATAAGAATGTTTTAAGATTTTTGGAGCTTGTTTCGTCAGAAAACGGGCTTAATATAGGTATGCGGCATATTTCGCTTTCAACTTGCGGGCTTGTCGAAAAAATTTACGACCTTGCCGACCGCAAGTTGCAGCTGACGCTTTCCGTTTCGCTGCATGCGCCGAACGACGAGATCAGAAGCCGCACCATGCCGGTCAACCGCAAGTGGAACGTGGAGCAGCTCTTAAAAGCCTGCCGCTATTATTCCGACGTAACGGGCCGTCGCATCTCCTTTGAATACGCTATGATCAGCGGTGTGAACGACAGCGATGCCTGCGCAAACGAGCTTGCATCCCGCCTGCGTGGCATCATCGCCCACGTGAACCTCATTCCGGTAAATGACGTCACCGGCACGGGCTACCGCAAAAGCGGGGAGGAGAGACTCAGAAAATTCACGGCGATCCTCGAAAAACGGGGCATCACCGCTACCGTCCGGCGCACGCTCGGATCGGATATAGAAGCGTCCTGCGGACAGCTCCGTCGACGCAATGAACAGGGAGGTACAGTCTAATGTACGCGGTATGCAAAACGGATATCGGACAGGTGCGCAGCTCTAATCAGGACATCTGCCGCTGTGGCACTTTTTCGGACGGCAGCGCGTGGACCGTGGTTTGCGACGGCATGGGCGGCGTAAACGGCGGCAACATTGCAAGCAGTGTTGCCTGCGACGCCATCTGCAAAGCGATCACGGAAAACTACACGCCGGATATGGAAGAAGACGCAGTGCGCGACATAATGCTGCATGCAATCAATGACGCGAACGCGGCGGTGCTGCACCGCGCGCAGGAAGACCCGGCCTTAAACGGTATGGGCACCACGGTTGTCGTCAGCATTGCGGCGGGCGGCGTGCTGCACATTGCCCACGCAGGCGACAGCCGCTGCTACTTAAAGACGGCGCTTGGCGTAAAGCAGGTTACGACCGACCATTCCTTTGTGCAGCAGCTTGTGGAAAGCGGCGCCATCACGGAGGACGAGGCGCGCGTGCACCCGCAGCGCAACCTCATCACGCGCGTTGTGGGCGTGCATCCCGAGGTGGAGTGCGATTACGGCTGCTATAAATTCGAGCCCGGCGATCTGGCGCTTTCCTGCACAGACGGCCTGAGCAATTACTTAGAGCGCGACACGCTGCTGCTTTTCATCAGCAACTATCAGGGAGAAGAACTCGCCGATGAGCTGATCCGCTATGCAAACAGCAAGGGCGGCAGCGATAATGTGACCGTCGCGGTGATCGAGAACCGCTGAGAAAGGATGAAAAAGAATGGATAAATATATTGGTAAACGTTTAGACGGCCGCTATGAGATCCACGAGCTTCTCGGCGTAGGCGGTATGGCGTATGTGTACAAGGCGTATGACAATATTGAAAAGCGTTGGGTTGCCATTAAAATTTTAAAGGAAGAGCTTGCAGGCAACAGCGATTTTTTGCGCCGTTTCCGCAATGAATCGAAAGCCATTGCGGTGCTTTCGCACCCGAATATCGTCAAGGTCTATGATGTCAGCTTTGGTGACCGCATTCAGTACATCGTCATGGAGTATATTGATGGCATCACCTTGAAGCAGTATATTGAGCAGCAGGGCGAGATCAAATGGAGAGAGGCGCTGTACTTTACGGTGCAGATTCTCCGCGCTTTGCAGCACGCCCACGAAAAGGGCATCATTCACAGAGACATCAAGCCGCAGAACATCATGCTGCTCGAGGACGGCACCATTAAGGTGACGGATTTCGGCATCGCACGCTTCTCGCAGGCAGAAACGCAGACTATGACCGACAAGGCCATCGGCTCTGTGCACTATATCGCGCCGGAGCAGGCGCGCGGCGGTTATATCAACGATAAGGCCGATATTTATTCCGTAGGCGTCATGCTGTATGAAATGCTCACGGGTCAGCTGCCGTTCGTTGCGGATAACGCGGTCTCCGTCGCCATCATGCAGATGCAGGCAGAGCCCACACCGCCCTCGCGCATCAACCCGTCCATTCCGAAGGGCCTCGAAGAGATTACGATGCACGCCATGGAGAAAAACCCGGCGCAGCGCTTCCCCTCGGCAGCGGATATGCTGGAGGACGTGGAGCGCTTCCGCCGCAACCCGGAAATTGTGTTCCACTACGGCGAGCAGGTAGACCGCGCGTATGCGGGCACCTCTGCGGATATTTACGGCAACGTGCAGCAGAACGCAGCGCCGCAGAAGTATAACGACAACTACGAGTACGAAGAAGAATATGTGCGTTCCCAAAACAGTAATCGTGCATCTAAAATTATTTTGGGAATTGTGGCTGCGGTTGTATTCGTGGCTATTGTTGTTGGCGTTATTTATCTTGTAAAAGGAAAAGGAGCAAATTCCGGTTCTGGATTTTTGAGCTTCTTACCGGGATTTTCAACGTCCAGCACGACCTCCGATGAGATTGTCCTGCCGAAATTTGTCGGGATGATTTATGCTTCCGATATAGAGGGAAACAGTGAATATGCGGACCTCACGTTTGAAATTACCTACGGCAACGTGCCCAGCAAGCAGCCGGGCGAGGTGCTGCGCCAGACCCCGGCGGCCGGCATGACCGTGAAAAAGGGCAAGACCGTTTCGCTCACCGTCAACGGCGAGGCCGAGCAGGTCGTTGTGGAAGACGTGAAGGGCTATAAGCAGCAGGATGCGTATGACGCGCTGAAGGCACTGAACCTTTCTCCGAAGATTCAGGCAGTCGCCGATGACGACACCGCAGTCGGTTACGTCGTCAAGACCGACCCGGCGGCAGGCTCTACCGTTTCTACCGGCACTACGGTCACAATCTACGTCAGCTCCGGTCCGTCTACGGAAAGCGCCGTGATCCCGAACATCGTCGGCTACCAGTACAGCGCCGCGAAAGAGGAGTTGGAGGCCGCGGGTTTTGTGGTCACGGCGGAATACGATGACGAGAGTGACAAGGACGAAAACACCGTGCTTTCCGTTTCCCCGAACGAGGGCGAAAAGGCGAAGACGGGCTCGGTCGTCACCGTAACGGTCAGCTCCGGCAAGGGCGCACAGAAAGATGTCTATTACGATATTCCGCTGCCCGGCGGCGTATCGGATGATCTTACGATGAAGATCTACGTGGACGGTACGCTCATTGAGACGCGCACGGTGAACCCCTCGACTTCTCCGTACTCCAACATGACGTTCACGGGCAAAGGCCGCGCGAACCTCGTCATCACGCTGAACGACCAGCAGTATATCACGGCGGAGATCGATTACAGCACGCAGAGCATCAACGTGACCTCGCAGCAGTCGTATGCAACGCCGGAGCCGGAACCGACCCCGACGCCGGACAACGGCGACGACATGAGTGAATCCGACGGCTCGGTCACGGCGCACGAAGATTAATATGGGCGAAATGAAAGAAGGGCTGGTCATCAAGGGCATCGGCGGGTTCTACTACGTGCAGTGCGGCGATGTACTGCACGCCTGCCGCGCAAGAGGCAAGTTCCGTAAAGATAAAATTTCGCCGTATGCCGGCGACCGCGTCCGCATTGAAGTGGACGCGAACGATGAGGGCTACGTGCAGGAGATTTTGCCGCGCAAAAACTTTCTTGTGCGCCCGCCGCTTGCAAACCTCGATAAGCTGTTTGTCGTGTCTTCCGTCCGCGACCCACAGCCCAGCACCCTCATCATCGATAAAACCATCGCCGCGGCGGAGCTAAAGGGCATCGAGCCTGTGCTCGTGTTCACAAAGACCGACCTAAGCGATACGACGGAGCTGAAAGATATTTACGGCAGCATCGGCATTCGGTGCTACTTCGTCTCGGCGGCAGACGGCGTGGGCGTGGATGACCTGCGCCCGGAGCTTACGGGCTGCATCTCCGCATTTACGGGTAACTCCGGCGTGGGCAAATCCACGCTTTTGAACCTGCTTGTGCCGGAGCTGGAGCTTGCAACGGGTGAGACCAGCAAAAAGCTCGGCCGCGGCCGCCACACCACGCGTCACGTGGAGCTGTACCCCGTGGAGGGCGGCTATGTGGCCGATACGCCCGGCTTTTCCACCATGGACATCGAGCGTTACGAGTTGTTCCGCAAGGAAGAGCTGCCGGAGGGATTCAGGGAGTTTGCGCCGTACCTCGGCGAATGCAAATTTACCTCCTGCTCGCATACCTGCGAAAAAGGCTGCGCGGTATTGAAGGCTGTGGAAGAGGGGAAAATTTCCCGCTCCCGCATAGACAGTTACATTGCAATGTATAATGAAGTGAAGGACATAAAGGAATGGCAGTTATCAAAGACAAAAAATGTATGATCATCGGCGCGGCTCCGCTGGCGTCCGGCGCCGTTTTTGAAGAATTCGATCCGAAAGAGCACTACGTCATCTGTGCGGATGCGGGCTACGACACCGCTGTGCAGTACGGCGTTCGCCCCGACCTTGTCATCGGCGATTTTGACTCCGCCGCAAAGCGCCCGCCGGAGACGATCCGCACCATTAAGCTTCCCGTTGAAAAGGACGTTACCGATATGATGGGCGCCGTCATGGTGGGGCAGAAGCTCGGCTACAAGACATTTGTGCTTATCTGCGGCCTCGGCGGCGAGCGCTTCGATCACTCCATGGCGAACCTCGATGTGCTTTTGTATATCTCCAAGCACGGCGGCAGCGCGGTGCTGTGTACGGAAGACACCAAGGTGTTCGTTGTGCGCTGCGGGCGTATTGTGCTGACGGAGCTGAAAGGCGCCACGGTCTCCGTGTTCCCGTTTGACGGCTCTTCCTGCAACCTGACGTATGAGGGTCTTCAGTATCCGCTGGAGAAAAAAGACCTCACTGCGGGTTCGTCTTTAATGGGCGTGAGCAACAGCATCATCTCCAATCGTGCGGAAATTCACGTGAACATCGGTTGTGCGCTCGTCATTGTCTACACGCCGAAGGATATGCCGGCAGAACCGCCGCAAAGCGAGATTCAAAGCCGCCTGCCCGAAACGGAAGACAAAAAAGATACCGAAAATAATCCGTAACCAAATGATGCACCTCCGTATATACTGGAATGACCCCGTAAGGGAGCTTCGGTAAACGGAGGTGCTTTTCTATGCGAATGCCGAAATGCTGCAATAACCCATGCTTTCGGGACCGAAAACTGCGCGCACTGTGCACCGTTTCATTCGGGCTCGGCATGGTGCTTGCACAGATCTCCCCGGAGGGGCTCGTGCTGTTCATCGCCGCCGTGATTCTTGTCGCACTCGGCGTAGCGGTGCTGCGCACATTATGATCTCGGAAAGGAACGGTATTTTATGAAGGTCGTCATCGTCAACGGCAAAGGGTTCATCGGCTTCATGCTGCGGCATATGTTCGGCATCAGAAAGCTGCCGCAAGAGACATAACATAAAACTGCACATAACAAAAAGGCTCACTGCGGGGAACAGTGAGCCTTTTGCGTATTACGTTATGATTGAACTTAGGAAAGCTTAGATCACGTTATATTCCTTGAGCAGCTTTTCAATGTCCGTATGCTCAATTTTCTTCAGCGCTTCTTTCAGAACAAGGCGTTCGACGAGGCCGAGGTCCATATCGGTCACTTTCTTGCCGTCGCGGAGTTTAACAGTGGCATCAAGTAGTGCGCGTAAATCGTATACGCTGCCCCAGACCTCCGGCACGCCACGGTCTACGTTCAGCAGCGTGTATACGGCCTCCATGCCGGTACGCATGGAGTATTCCGTCGTGAAAATGGTGTCGCGCTTCGTTTCGGCGAACTGACCGAGGAACGCGAAGTTCACAGCGCCCGCAGGCACAACGTCCGGGCGGTCGCCGTATGCGCGAGGCATGAAGAATGCGGTGATATACGGCATCATGCACGGCACGGTGTTGGCGCTCGTCTCCGCAAGCTCTTCAATCTGATCCTCCGGTACACCGATGTGATACAGCCATTCCATGCAGATCTCTTTGCCGGTGCACTCGCGCATCGGCTTTTTGACGTAATCGCCGGGCTTGTCGGAGAACAGGCCATAGACCCATACAAGGCAGTGACCCTTCGGCTGTGCTTTGAACTGCGGCTGGCGGTTGATGGTCCAGCTTAAAAGCCAGGAGGAGTCCTTTACGGAAACAATGCCGCCGGTGACGACCTTGCCGGTGAACGGGTCGCGCTTGCAGATGTTCTTGATATACGGAATGATGCGGTCGTCGAGCGTCTCAACGGTGGCGCTCATCCAGTTCGACTGCTCAGGATCGCTGCAGAACTTATCCGGGTGACCGAAAGCGGGGTCCTGCGCGGCAATTTTGCGCCACATATCCCAGCCGCCGCTCTCGCGGATTTCGGTATTGAACTTAGCCGGCGTGTTCTGGTCACCGATAGAGGAATTCTCCACGCAGCCGCCGTTTGTGATGAACACAAGGTCGTTTTCGGTGAGGTCGATGTGCTCTTCCTTGCCGTCGCGCAGCGTGTCGATGCGCGTTGCAAGCTTGCGCTGTTCGTTACAGTCAAACTCGACGTTTGTGACCTTCACGCCGAAGTGAAACTGCACGCCGTAGCTTTCAAGGTACTTCACCATCGGCAGGATCATGGACTCATACTGGTTGTACTTTGTAAAGCGCAGTGCCTTGAAATCCGGCAGACCGCCGATATGGTGGATAAAGCGCTGAATGTACAGCTTCATCTCGAGTGCGGAGTGCCAGTTTTCAAAGGCGAACATCGTGCGCCAGTAGAGCCAGAAGTTGGAGTTCAGCACCTCGTCGTCGAATACGTCCGTGATGCGCTTGTTCTGCAAGTCTTCGTTCGGCGTGAAGAACAGCTTCATGATCTCCATAGCGCCCTTATCGGAAATATCAAACTTACCGTCCGTGTGGGCGTCCTCGCCGCGGTTCACGGTCGCGCGGCACAGGGAGTAGTTCGGGTCTTCTTTGTTAAGCCAATAGTATTCGTCCAAAACGGAAACGCCCTCGGTCTCTATGGACGGAATGGAACGGAACAGGTCCCACATGACTTCAAAGTGGTTGTCCATTTCACGGCCGCCGCGCATCACATAGCCGACGTTTTCAAACTTCCAGCCGTCGCATGCACCGCCCGCGAGCTGCTCTTTTTCGAGGATGTGCACATGCTCGCCTTTCATCTGGCCGTCGCGCACCAGGTAGCACGCTGCTGTAAGGGCTGCCAGACCGCTGCCGACGATATACGCCGATTTCTGGTCTACGCCCTCCGGCTTCTTCGGTCTTGCAAATGCTTCATAGTTGCCGCTTGCATAATACATATAAAAAACCTCCTAAAGTGTTTCTTTTGTTTTTGTGTCTACATCTTAGCATGTCTTTTTGTGCGAAACAATATACAGAAAAGCCGCCGTGTTCAGTTTTTAAACACGGCGGCAAATGCGTATAAATTTTTATCACGAACGGCGTTTTGATAAAAAAGGGCAGCGCCATACTCTCAAACAGCGCTGCCCGTATGATTTCAAATTTAAGCGTTTCTGTACCGTTCCAGCGCGGCAGAGACACTGCCGTGTATTGCAACGGAAAGATCGGCGACGATTATATTTGGGTCATCCTTCATGTCGTGCTTGATCCAGTCCAACACAAGTCCCACAAAGGCATATTTATAGAAATTCGCAAGGAATTTCTTGTCTTCGTCGCGCACGTTCATGCCTTTGGCTTTTTCGTTTATCACGTGTATAAGAAGATCATAGGTGATGCGGTACAGGTAGTTTTCCACCTTTTCACGGCTGATGGAACGGTAAACATTCATGATAAACGGCTTGTTTGCGTTCAAATCTTCAAAAATGCGCAGGTAGCCTTGCTGCCAAGTATCGTAGTCCTTTTTGCCCTCCAAAATGCGACTGGCTTCTTCCTCAAATGCCCATTCAATGAGGTCGTAAATATCCTTAAAGTGATAGTAAAACGTCATGCGGCTGATGCCGCAGTCATCTGTAATATCGCTGATGGTGACTTTATCGAGCGGCTTTTTAAGCAACTGATTTTTAAGCGAAGCGACAAGCGCACGCTTTGTGACCTGAGACATAGTAAACCTCCGGCAGTTTTTTTCTTTCTTCTACACGAATATACCACGAAAGGTCCTTAATTTCAAGGAACAGACTGTGAACTTTCCGTTTAAAGGGGCGGTCATATTGTCCGCTTTCCGCTCATACAATGTAGCGAAACAAAGGGCAGCGAAAGGAAGGTTACAGAGCTTATGCGGATGGAAACAAACACAGAGCGCTATGATGGCTTTGAACAGATTTTTGACGGCGTGCAGGAGTGTCCCGTGGATACGGAATACACCCTGCCGGATTACTGTGCGGATATCCAGAAGATTTTAAAGTGTATCGTCACACCGGAGGTCACGTCCGTTTCGGCGGCAGGGGACAGCCTTACGATCGACGGCTGCGCTTCCATGCATGTTTTATATCTTGATGCAAAAGGCGGCTGCGTGCGCGGATTCGATACGAAAAAGGAGTTCACCTGTTCGGTGCGGCTGCGTGCACAGGCGGAAAACGTGACGGCGGAAGCGGAGCCGTTCGTGCAGCACATGACCTGCCGCGCCATGAACGCCCGCAGGGTCGATCTGCACATTACTTTGGGACTTTCCGTGCGCGCTTACGCCGTGCGGCAGCTTGAAATTGCAGACTGCATTTCGGATGACCGTGTGGAAACAAAGTGCGAAGAATACGATGTTACCCGCGCCGTGGGCTGCGTGATGCACGCGTTTATTTTGGAGCAGAACGCAGAGCTGCCAAACGGCAAGTCGCCTATTGAGACCGTTTTGCGCTGCAGTGTGCGGTATCAGATCGATACGGTGCAGCCACAGGCGGGCGGCGCGGTCGTCACGGGAAAGGCGTATGTGGAAATCTTATACCGCACGTTTTCCGATACCGCCATGTCGGAACGCTTTTCGTGCATATTGCCGTTTACGCAGACAGTGGAGTGCGCCGGTGCGGGGGAGGACTGCACCGTACAAATCTCCGTGCTTAGCGGCGAATGCACCGTACAGCCGCGTGAGGACAGCGTGGGCGAGTATACCGTGTTGAATCTTTACCTAAAGCCCACATTCTGCGTGCAGTTTACAAAGTCGTGTACCGTGCGCACCGTGTGCGACGCGTATTCCATAAAGGGCGCGTGGGCGGCGAAATACAAGAATCTCTCGCTGGAGCGCTGTGAGGTGCTGCCGCCGCGCAGCGTGCGCGTGAAGGAGAACGTACTCGTTCCCGAAAACGACCTCGAGCAGGTGCTCGACATTTGGTGTGAGGGCCTCACGCTGACGGCGTTTACCGAAAAAGAAAACGCCGCCGTGCGCGGCAAATTCACCGTGTGCCTTTTATACCGCACGAAAGAGAAGCAGATTGCCTACACGGAGCGTATGCTCGATTTCACCGATGTCCATACCGCAGAAATCGTCGGACGCCGCAGTGTGCGCGGCGAGATTACATCTGTGCAGTATGTCATTACGGACAGCAGCACGGTGGAGTGCACCGCAGAGCTGCGCATGGAAGAACAGGTGCGCGTGGTATACGCCGCGCGGTCACTCGAAAGCGCGGAGCTCGATGAGACCACCGAGCCGGAGCCCTGCTGCGCGGCGGTGTATTACGCTTCAAGCGGCGAAAAGGTCTGGGACATCGCAAAACGCTACCACGCCCGCGTCAGCGCCATCCGCACGCATAACGACTGTATGGAAGACGTTTTGAGCGAAGACCGTCCCGTGATCATCTGCCGAAAATAAGACAGCGGAAAGGATATGGCTATGGAAGCATTCAGCGTATATAAAGATATGCAGTCGCGCACGAACGGCGAAATTTACATCGGCGTCGTCGGCCCAGTGCGCACGGGCAAATCGACCTTCATCAAGAAATTTATGGATACGACGGTCATCCCGAACATCGAAGATGAGGCCGCGCGCGACCGTGCCGTCGACGAGCTGCCGCAGTCCGCCTCGGGCCGAACCATCATGACGACCGAGCCGAAGTTTATCCCCGAACAGGCCGTCACCGTAAAAATGGATGATACGGCGGAGTTTAAGGTGCGGCTCATCGACTGCGTGGGCTTCATCGTGCCGAGCGCCCTCGGATACATAGAAGAGGAGCAGCCGCGCATGGTGCGCACACCGTGGTTTGAGGACCCCATCCCGTTCAATATGGCGGCGGAGATCGGTACGCAGAAGGTGATCACGGAGCATTCGACCATCGGGCTCGTCATCACGACGGACGGAAGCATCAGCGATATACCGCGCGAGGAATACGAGGAAGCGGAAGCGCGTGTCATTGCAGAATTAAAGTCCACGAACCGCCCGTACATTGTGCTTTTAAACTGCGTTTACCCGAATACGAACGAAGCCCGTGCGCTTGCAAACGAGCTTTCCGAGCGTTATAACGTGCCGGTTCTGCCCGTGAACTGCATGGACATCACGGAGCAGGACATTCAGGGTATTTTGGGGAAGCTTTTATATCAGTTCCCCGTGCGGGAAATTCGACTCGACATTCCCGGCTGGATCATCGACCTTGACGATGACCACTGGCTCAAAAAAGAGATTTTCGATACCCTGAAAGGTGCATGCGATATCCATAGGGTCTGCGAGGTGCAGCAGGTCTCGGGTAGTCTCGCCGCGTGCGAGGACCTCAAAACTGTCCGCTGCGCGCGCATGGATCTCGGCAGCGGCGCGTGCGTGCTGGAGCTTACCCCCATGCCGTCGCTGTTTTTCAAAATTCTCGGCGAAAAGACCGGCATGGAGGTCGCAGACGAAACCGCTCTGCTCACAAAGCTCATCGAGATGAACGAGATCAAAAAGAAATTCGCAAAGCTGCAAAGCGCCTATGACGATGTGATGCAGACGGGTTACGGCATCGTCATGCCCGATATGGAGGAGCTGACGCTCGAGGAGCCGGAGATCATCAAGCAGAACGGCAAGTTCGGCATTCGCCTGAAAGCGGCCGCACCGTCCATCCATATGATGCGCACATGCATCCGCACGGAGGTTACGCCCATCGTCGGCTCGGAGCAGCAGTCCGAAGATCTTGTGCTGTACTTGCTGAAAGAATTTGAGGAAAATCCGTCGCAGATCTGGGGCTCCAACATTTTCGGCAAATCGCTGCATGAGCTTGTGAACGAGGGCATGCACAATAAGCTCGCCCGAATGCCGGAGGACGCGCGCGGCAAGGTGCGAGAGACCATTGAGCGCATCATCAACGATGGCTGCAACGGGCTTATCTGCATCATTTTGTAGCGGAGGGAACCATGCAGTTTTACGAAGCGCCCACACCAAACGATGAGGAAAAGCCGTCCGAGCCGATACCTGCCGAAACAGAAGCGCAAGTGCCGAAGGACAGAGCCGCCGCAAAGAAAGCCATAAGCGGCGGCTTTCGCCTTACCGTGTTCCAAACGCTTGTATGCGTGCTCATTTTGCTTGCGGCGTTTTTCCTGCGCGGCTTTCTGCCGGAGCTATACGGCGAGCTGCGTGCCAAATACGACGCGGAACTGAACCGCTCTGTTTTGATTTTGCAGGATGACGTACCGTATTCATAATACGGTACTCACGCTGCGCTTCGGCTTTTTTGCGGTGCTGGCCGTGCTGCTCACATTAGACGGCGGTGTGCATGTGCTGCCCGCGCTTTTGGCGGTGGCAGTGCATGAAACAGGGCACATTCTGGCAGCAAAGATGTGCGGCATGCAGATCAAATCGGTCACGTTCGGCGCACTCGGCATTCACATGGCGGGGGAGACGGCAAGCGTCGGCGATTTTCGTCGCGCCGTCGTGTCGCTTGCGGGGCCGCTTGCAAATCTACTTAGCTTCCTGCTGCTTTTGCCGCTGCCGCGCGCCTATCCTGCCGTGCAGCTCACGCTGTTCGCGTTCCACGTGCTGCCCGCCGTACCGTTGGACGGCGGCACCGCGCTTTACTGTCTGCTGCGCGGCACATTTAGTGAAAAAACGGCCGAGCGCACAATAACCGTGTCGTCCGTCCTTCTGGCGTTCACCCTCGGCACGCTCGGGTTTTCGGTTTTGATTTCTACGGGCTACAACTTTACGCTTTTGTTTTTGGCGGTTTACATCTTATTTTACTTAATTCTGAAACAGCGGGGGAACATGTGTTGAAATTCCCCCGCTGTTCGGTTATAATAAAATAGATAAGTTATGCAAAGGTCAAAACGAAAGGTAATTTTATGCTGAATAAAAAACTGGACAAGATCCTGCCGAAGGTGCAGAAGCCGGGACGTTACGTCGGCGGCGAGCTGAATTCGGTCATTAAAAATAAAGAGGACGTGGACGTACGCTTTGCGTTCTGCTTTCCCGATACGTATGAGATCGGCATGTCACACCTCGGCATCAAGATTCTGTATTCGATCTTCAATAACGTCGATTACATTTGGTGCGAGCGCGTGTTTGCGCCGTGGATCGACATGGAGCAGGCGATGATCGAAAACGACATTCCGCTCTACGGCTTAGAAAGCGGCGACCCTGTCAGCGAGTTCGATTTCATCGGCTTTACGCTGCAATATGAGCTGAGCTTCACAAATATCCTCAATATGTTAAAGCTTTCCGGCGTGCCGCTTTTGAGCCGCGACCGCACGGAACTCAAAAACATCGTGGTCGGCGGCGGCCCGTGCGCCTGCAACCCGGAGCCCATCGCGGATTTCTTTGATATTCTGTTCCTCGGTGATGGCGAAGAGGTGGATTTGGAGGTCATCGAGCTGTTCCGCAAGTGCCGAAAAGAGGGCAAAACGAAGCAGGAATTCTTAATGGAAGCGGCGCAGATTGAAGGCGTGTACGTGCCGTCGCTTTACGATGTGGAATACAACGAAGACGGCACCGTGAAAGCCTATATCCCGCACCCCGGCGTGCCGAAGACCATCCGCAAGCGCGTTTGCAACGATGTGGACAACATGTATTTCCCGGAAAATTTCGTTGTGCCGTTTCTCGACATCGTGCACGACCGCGCCGTCGTTGAAGTGCTGCGCGGGTGCATTCGCGGCTGCCGCTTCTGCCAGGCAGGCTTCCTCTATCGCCCGTTCCGCGAAAAGAGTGTGGAAACCATCAACCGACAGGCAAAGCGGTTGTGTGAAACGACCGGCTACGATGAAATCTCCCTTTCTTCGCTCAGCACCAGCGATTACAGCCGACTTTTCGAGCTGCTCGACACGCTGCACACGTGGTCGGAGGACGAGCGCGTCAGCGTTTCTCTGCCGTCCCTGCGCGTCGATAACTTCTCCACGGAACTCATCGATAAAATTGCGTCCGTGCGTAAAAGCGGTCTGACGTTCGCGCCGGAAGCCGGCACGCAGCGCATGCGTGACGTCATCAACAAAAACGTCACGGAAGAAGAACTCAAGCGCACCGTGCAGATCGCGTTCAACAACGGTTGGTCGAAGGTGAAGCTCTATTTCATGATCGGCCTGCCGACCGAGACCGATGAAGACGTCGTGGGCATTCCGGGCCTCGGTCAGAAGGTTATCGATTGGTACTACGAGACGGAAAACCGTCAGAAGGGAAGAAAGGTCGCCGTTACGGTCAGCGCCGCGGCATTCGTGCCAAAGCCGTTCACGCCGTTCCAGTGGTTCGGGCAGGATACCATCGAAATGCTCGAGAGAAAGCAGAAGCTTTTGCGCGAGTCCACATTCTCCCGTAAGCTTACAGTCAACTACCACGGCGCGGAGACAAGTTTTCTCGAAGCCGTGTTCGCGCGCGGTGACCGCAAACTGAACGCCGTTATTCTGGAGGCCCATAAGCGCGGCATGCGCTTTGACGGCTGGGCGGACTGCTTCGATTTTGACGCGTGGATGCAGGTCTTTAAAGATCTCGGCATAGACCCTGCGTTCTACGCAAACCGCCAGCGCAGCTTTGATGAGGTCTTCCCGTGGGATCACCTCGATTACGGCATTAAAAAGGAATTTCTCATCGAGGAATGTAAGCGCGCCTATGCGTCTGAGACGACGCCGAACTGCCGCGAAAAATGCTCTGCCTGCGGTGCAGCCTGCTTTAAAGGAGGTCTTTGCGTTGAGAAAAGATGTTAGAGTCTGGTTTTCCAAAACCGGCACGGCACGGTACATTTCGCACCTTGATTTAAACCGCTGCATGTCCCGCGCGTTCCACAAAGCAAAGCTGCCGCTGTGGTACACGGAGGGCTTTAACCCGCACGTGTTCTTGACGTTCGCGGCCCCGCTCTCGCTCGGCTTTGAAGGCCGTCACGAATCGATGGACATTCGCCTCATCGAGGACATGCCGTATCCGGAGCTCATCGAAAAATTGAACGCCGGCCTGCCGCACGACATCCGCGTGTGGGCGGTGACGGAGCCCGAAATGAAGGGCAACGATGTCGCAAACGCCGAGTACATCCTGCGTCTGGAGTGCGAAGACCCGGTGTTTGAAAAAAGCGAGATGCAGCGCGTGCTTGCCGAGCCGGAGCTTACGGTAAAGAAGCACTCCAAAAAGGGCGAAAAGATCGTCGATATCAAGCCGTACTTTGAAAACATGACGTTTGAAGAAAAACCAAACTGCCTTGAAATGACGGTGCGCTTGCCTGCGGGCAACCAGGGCGGTATTAACCCGACGCTCTTTGTGGACGCTGCAGAGCGCGTACTGAACCGCGAGTTGCTTGTCCGCGTGGAGCGCACACGGCTTTTCGACAGCGCGTTCCGCGAATTTAAGTAAAACGGCGGAAAATCACGTCTGTTTTTCGCGTAATGCGCAGTTTATCTGCATTTTTTCGCGATCTTTGTGCGGGTTTCCGTTAAAAAACACTTGCTTTTTTCCGCATGTTGTGATAAACTATTTAAGCATTTGAAATCCGTTGGCCCTCAAACGCTGCCAATGGGGATCAATGCACGGTGCAAACCGCGTCATTGAAGCGGACAGTCCTCTGCGGCGCGTACCGCATGAATGTCTGAAAAATTATCAGGAGGAAGATCAAATGGACGCATTAAAGCTTATTGCTGCCGATTCCGTTAAGGAGCAGGCACCTGAGTTCAACGTTGGCGATACCATCCGTATCGACGTAAACATCCGCGAGGGTGAGCGTGAAAGAATTCAGCAGTTCGAAGGCACAGTTATTGCCCGCAAGGGTTCCGGTGTAGGCGAGACCTTCACGGTTCGCCGTGTTTCCTACGGCGTAGGCGTGGAGCGTGTATTCCCGCTGCATTCCCCGAACGTGAAGAACATTGTCGTTGTCCGTAAGGGCCGTGTTCGCCGTGCAAAGCTCTACTATCTGCGTGACCGCGTGGGTAAGGCTGCTAAGGTCAAGAGCCAGGTTCGCTAAATCAAATAGCAAACGGAGTAAAAGGGGCAATGCTTTGTCCCTTTTTTACTTTATATAGAAATAATACACTGTAAAAACAGAAATTGGTGAAAGCTGCATGGAAAAAAACATCAAAACCGCGTCTAAAGGCGTCCGCTCCATGTACGAATGGTTGGAGGAGATTGTCTTTGCGCTTGTGGCCGTCATCCTTGTGTTCACGTTCCTGTTCCGTGTTGTTACCGTCACGGGTAAGTCGATGCTGCCGAATTTTGTAGAGGGCGAAAAGGTCGTTGTCACGAACCTCGGGCACGACATAGAGCAGGGCACCGTGGTCGTTGTCACGAACGTTTTGGAGGAACCCATCATCAAGCGCGTCATCGCAACGGAGGGGCAGACGGTCAATATCGATTACGACACCGGCACCGTGTATATCGACGGCGAAGCGCTGAACGAAACGCAGTTCGGCATTGAAAACGGCATTACGTTTCATCCGTATGACGGATATGAAGCGCTCGTGTTCCCGCAGACCGTGCCGAAGGGCTGCGTGTTCGTTTTGGGCGATAACCGCACCGTATCGAGGGACAGCCGTTATGCGGAGATCGGCATGATCGACACGCGCCATATCATGGGCGAAGCCGTGTTCACGCTTTACCCGTTCAATCGCTTCGGTTTTGTGAAAACGAATGAAAACAACTAAGAAAACAAGATACCCAGAGAGGATACAGTATGAGTGAAGTACAATCGGTACAGTGGTTTCCGGGTCACATGGCGAAAACGCGCCGCGCCATCCAAAGCAGCCTAAAGCTTGTGGATGTTGTCGCGGAGCTTATCGATGCCCGCATCCCCGTCAGCAGTCGCAACCCGGTGCTGAAAAGTATCATCGGCAATAAGCCCAAAATCGTGCTGCTGAATAAATCCGATATGGCAGATCCCGCCCGCACGGCGGAGTGGGTGGATTATTTTAAACAGCGTAAAACTGTCGCCATCCCGATCGACTGCAAGACCGGCAAGGGCCTAAACCGCCTGCTGCCGGAGATCAAAAACATCCTGCGTGAGCAGATTGCTGCGTGGGAACGCAAGGGCATGGTGGGCAGACCCATCCGCATCATGGTCGTCGGTGTGCCGAATGTCGGGAAATCGTCGCTCATCAACCGCCTTTGTAAGGGCGGCAACGCAGGCAAAGCTGCCGTGCAGGATAAACCGGGCGTGACGCGCCGCAACCAGTGGTTCACGATTGGCAAGGGCCTTGAGCTGCTCGATACACCGGGCGTGCTGTGGCCGAAGTTTGAAGATCCGGTCGTCGGCGAACATTTGGCGTTCACCGGTGCCGTGCGCGACGAAATTCTCGACATTGAGGGACTTTCTTACCGCCTGTTGGAGCTTTTGCAGGACTTATATCCCGAAGCCGTCAACACGCGTTATAAAACGGATATTCGTCCCGAAGAAGAACTTAAGGGTCACGAAATTCTGGAGCGCATCGGCAGAAAGCGCGGTATGCTCATTTCCGGCGGCGAAATCGATACCGAGCGCGCAGCCGTGAACGTGTTGGACGAATACCGCGGCGGCAAGCTCGGACGCATCACATTAGAGCCCGTCGGCCGCCCGTTAAAGTAATATCGGAAAGGAAAATTCCATGGATTATTCCTTTGAACATGAAGCCTATTTAAAAGGCTATACCGCCGTCTGCGGTATCGATGAAGCCGGCCGCGGTCCGCTTGCCGGTCCCGTTTACGCAGCTGCCGTGTGGCTGCCGGAGGGGCTTGTCATTGACGGTCTCAATGATTCCAAAAAGCTGAGCGAAAAAAAGCGTGAGGCGCTCTTTGACGTCATTAAAGAGAATGCCATCGCTTACGGTATCGGCTTTACGGACGAAAAAGAGATCGATGAGATTAACATTTTACAGGCGACATATCTCGCCATGCGCCGTGCGTATGACAATATGCAGAAAGCGTGCGATTATGTGCTCATCGACGGCAACCGTATGCCGCCCATGCCTGTGCCGGGCGAGACCATCGTCAAGGGCGATGCAAAAAGCCCCAGCATCGCGGCAGCATCAATCTTGGCGAAAGTCAGCCGAGACCGCGTGATGCTGGAATACGCAAAGCAATACCCCGGATATCATTTCGAGAAGCACAAGGGCTACGGCACCAAAGTGCATGTGGAAGCACTGCACGAATTCGGCCCGTGCCCCATCCACCGCAAGACGTTTTTAAAGAAAATTCTGGGTTGAGGAGGTGCGCGCATGCCAAACACCGGTTCCGGCCGCCTCGGCGAGCAGCTGACGGCGGAATATCTGGAAGAAAAAGGCTACGAGATCGTGGAGCGCAACTTCAAGTGCCGCTTCGGCGAGATCGATGTCATCGCGCAGAATGACCGTTACCTTGCGTTTGTGGAGGTGAAGACCCGCAGCGCAGACGGCCTCAGCCATCCGTTTGAAGCCATTACGCCCTCTAAGCGCGCGAAGGTCATCAAAACGGCACAGTATTATCTCATCAACCACGAAACGAATTTGCAGCCGCGCTTTGATGCCGCTGCCGTGTTTACCGAAAACGGAGCGTTAGTCAAGATTGAATATCTCGAAAACGCTTTTTATTAAAATCAAATTCGCTTTCAAAGGCGAAAAATGACGAAAGGGTGCTTTTCATGCGCTATTTTGACCTGCACTGTGACACGCTTGTAGCGTGCCTTGACCAAAACAAATCTTTGATCGACAATGACCTGCACGTCAGCGTAAAGAAGGGTGACCGCTTTGCGCCGTATGTGCAGTGCGCCGCCGTGTGGCTGCCCGATTCGGTGCGCGGCGCTGCGGCTTTGCAGTATTTTGATCGCCATGCGGCCTATTTCCGCAAAATGGCCGAGACGGGCGCGTTCACCGTGCTTGAGACCGGGGAAGACCTCGAAAAGCTCGGCAACAAACAGGGCACGGCGTTTATTTTGACCGTAGAGGGCGGCTCTGCCGTTGCCGGCGATCTCAAGAATATTCACCACCTGCGCGAAAACGGCGTGCGTGTTATGACGCTCACATGGAACGGCAGCAATGAGATCGGCAGCGGCGTCATGTCCGGCGATAAGTTCGGCCTTACGCCGTTCGGCAAGCTTGCCGTGAAGGAAATGGAAAAAGAGGGCATCGTTATTGACATTTCTCACGCTTCCGAAGCACTCTTTTACGACGTGGCCGAAAACACCGAACGCCCGTTCATCGCGACGCACTCGAACTCCAAGGTGCTTTGCAAGCACCCGAGAAACCTCACAGACGACCAGTTCCGCATCATCTGCAACCGCGGCGGCCTTGTGGGTCTCAACTATTCCAACGCATTCTTGAACGATGACCCGGCAAAGGCGGACATTGAAGACCTGTTCGCGCACGCAGAGCACTTTTTGTCCCTCGGCGGCGCGGACGTCGTCGCCATGGGCAGCGATTTTGACGGATCCGACATGCCGCATGGCATTACGGGTCTCGAATCCGTAGAGGACATTGCAAACGTTTTCCTGCGCCATAATCTGCCGGAAGCGCTTGTGGATAAAATTTTCTTTGAAAATGCGGCGTCTTTCTTCAAACGCTTTGACAGGAACGCCTGAATACAGTATAATACGACTGACTTGATTTAGGAGGCGGATGCCATGAATTACAACAGCACACGAAACGCCGCGCTTCAGGTGACGGCGGCGCAGGCCATCGCACAGGGTATCTCCGAGGAGGGCGGCCTTTTTGTTCCGCAGAGCTTCCCGAAAGCGGACTTAAACGATATGCTCGGGCTCGACTATATCGGCCGTGCCGAGTACGTGCTCTCGCGCTTTCTGACGGATTTTACCCCGGAGGAGATTAAAGCGTGCGCCGAAAGCGCTTACGGCGGCGGTAAGTTTGACGATAATACCCCCGCACCGGTCGTGTCTCTCGATGAACACGGCGAAAATAAACATATTTTAGAGCTGTGGCACGGCCCAACCTGCGCGTTTAAAGACATGGCGCTGCAAATTCTGCCGCACCTTTTGACCCGCTCACTTAAAAAGACGGCGGACGGAAAAACGGCGGTCATTCTGGTCGCAACATCCGGCGATACCGGCAAGGCGGCGCTCGAGGGATTTAAGGACGTCGCGGGTACGGAGATGATCGTGTTCTACCCCGAAAACGGCGTCAGCCCCATGCAGAAGCGCCAGATGAACACGCAGGAGGGCGAAAACGTCTGCGTGTGCGCCATCCACGGCAACTTTGACGACGCACAGACCGGCGTGAAGAAAATTTTCACCGATCCCGCGCTCAAGGCCGAGCTTGCGCAGCACAACAAGATGTTCTCCAGTGCGAACTCTATCAATTGGGGTCGCTTGCTGCCGCAGATCGTCTACTATTTCTCCGCGTACCTCGACCTTGTGAATGCGAAGAAAATTAAGATGGGCGATGCAATCAACGTCGTCGTGCCCACGGGCAACTTCGGCAACATCCTCGCTTCCTACTATGCAAAGCGCATGGGTCTGCCGGTACACAAGTTTATCTGCGCGTCGAATAGCAACAACGTGCTGACGGATTTTATCCGCACCGGTACGTACGACAAAAAACGCGCGTTTTATACCACCATTTCGCCGTCCATGGATATTCTGGTCTCCAGCAATCTGGAAAGACTGCTCTACCACTTGTGCGGCGAAGACACCGAAAAGCTCACGGGCTGGATGAACGCCCTGCAAAGCGGCGGCGCATACACCGTAGACGCCGCGACGGCCGATGCTGTACGCGCGCTGTTCTACGGCGGCTGCTGCGATGATAAGGAAACCGTTGAAGTCATCCGCAATACGTTTGAAAAAGACGGCTACCTGTGCGATACGCACACGGCGGTCGCGGTCGGCGTTTACGAGCAGTATTTGAAAGAGACCGGCGACAACACGCCCGCCGTCATTGCTTCCACTGCAAGCCCGTATAAATTCCCGGACAGCGTGCTCGACGCGTTCGATTGCGAAAAGCCTGCAGATCCGTTTGCGGAGGCCGAGCTGCTCGCGAAGCTTTCAAACACAAAGATCCCTGCGCCAATCACAGCGTTAAGGACGAAGCCCGTCCGCTTTGAAAACACCTGCGCCGCTGCCGATATGGCAGATTTTGTGCGCGAAACGGTCAGAGTGTAAAATGGCGCTGTACGCGATCGCCGATCTGCACCTTTCCCTTGGTACAGATAAGCCGATGGATGTGTTCCGCGGCTGGGAAAACTATGTGGAGCGGCTGGAGAAAAACTGGCGCGCCCTCGTTACCGAAGAGGATACCGTCGTCATCGCCGGGGATATTTCCTGGGGCATGCGGCTGGAAGAGACCGGAAAGGATTTCGCGTTCATCGAAAGTCTGCCGGGCAAAAAGCTATTGTTAAAAGGCAACCATGATTACTGGTGGTCCACGCGCAACAAGATCGAGACATTCTTTGCGCAAAAGGGCTTCAAAACGATGCAGCTCGTGTTCAATTCCGCCGAGCGTGTGGGGGACATTACGGTCTGCGGCACGCGCGGCTGGCTCTATAACGCCGAAACGGCAGAGGATAAAAAAATCGTCGCGCGCGAAAACGGGCGTCTCATCGCGTCCTTAAACGCCGCAAAAGCCCTCGGCGGCACACCCGTCGTGTTCCTGCATTACCCGCCGGCGTACGATACCGCACAGTGCCGGGAATTGCTGGATACGATGCAGGCGTACGGCGTAAAGGAGTGCTACTACGGGCACATTCACGGCGACCACGCCGCAAAAAAAGCGCCGCTTGGTGAATATGGGGGCATAAAAATGCACCTTGTCTCGTGTGATTATATCCGTTTCACCCCGAAATTGGTGCGAAAAGACGCAGAAATCGGCTGAATTTTTAACAAATTATAAAATATCAAAAAATTCAAAGGTTTGTCTGGAATATTCGGCACAGGTGTGCTATAATGTCAAAAGGTATCGCGCATTACGGGTATATCCGCCCGCGTGTTCCAAATAAAATTGTAATTTATTTTTGAGAGGATAGAAGGAAATGAACTTAAAGGCAACCAACAAAACCGAAACCAACAAGTATGAGCTGGAGGTCGAAATCTCCGCTGAAGATTTCAACAAAGCACTCTCCGAGGTCGCAAAGACCGAGGGCAAGAAGATGTCTGTTCCGGGCTTCCGCAAGGGTCATGCTCCGAGATCCGTCATCGAGAAGATGTACGGCGAAAATGTGTTCTTTGAAGCTGCTGTGGACAAGCTCTATCGCCCGGCTATGCAGGACGCTATCGAAGCTTCCGGTCTGGAAGTCATCGCAGTTTCCAATGCGGACGTTACCTCCGTTTCCCGCGAGAACGGCATCGAACTGAAGCTCACCGTTGTTGTGAAGCCGGTGATTACCATTGAAGGCTACAAGGGCATCGAAGCTACGAAGAAGAATGTCGAAGTTACGGATGAGGACGTCAGCGCAGAGCTCGTAAAGGTTCAGGACAGAAACTCCAGAATGGTCGACGTCGATAACAGAGGTGCGCTTACGGGCGACACCGCAGTCATCGATTTCGAGGGCTTCTGCGACGGCAAGGCTTTCGAGGGCGGCAAAGCGGAAGGCTTCGAGCTTTCCCTCGGCTCCGGTCAGTTTATCCCGGGCTTTGAAGATCAGCTCATCGGCTGCAAAGCTGGCGACGAAAAAGACGTCAAAGTCACCTTCCCGGAAGATTACTTTGAAAAATCCCTGGCTGGCAAAGAAGCTGTCTTCGCCGTTAAAGTCAACGACGTAAAACGCAGCGAACTCCCGGCCATCGACGATGAATTCGCTAAAGAAGCTGGCAAATTCGACAGCGTCGACGACCTCAAAGCCGACATCCGCAAACGCCTCGAATCGAAAGCATCCTTCCAGGCTTTGGAAAAATTCAACTCTGAAGTCCTGAAGACGGCTGTCAACAATGCCGAAGTCGATATCCCGCAGGTCATGATCGACGACAAAATCGACCAGATGATCGAAGAACTGGCCATGAAACTGGAAACACAGCGCATGAGCCTCGACGATTATCTCAAATACATGAACCAGGATATGGACAAACTCAAAGAACATTACGCTGAACCGGCTAAAGAAAACGTAAAGATGGACCTCGTCCTCGAAGCTATCGCCAAAGCTGAAAACATCGAAGTCAAAGACATCGATCTCCAGGCTGAAATCATCACGATGGCTCAGAACTTCGGTGCCGATCCGAAAGAAGTCTACAAGATCATTTTGAAAGAACATCGCGTTCCCATGCTCGTACAGTCTGTCGGCCGTAAAAAAGCAGCCAGCTTCATCCTGAAAAATGCCGTCGACCCGAACGAAGACAAAAAAGAAGAAGCTAAAGCTGAAGACGCAAAGGCTGAAGACTAATCCCGGAAACGCATTCTCCGGAGGTGTTAGTTTTGACAAATATGTATGTACCCATCGTCGTCGAACAGACGGCACAAGGGGAACGGAGCTATGATATCTATTCCCGCCTGTTGAAAGACCGCATCGTCTTCCTCGGCGGCCCGATTGATGATACCGTTGCCAACAGCATCATCGCCCAGCTCCTTTTCC
>OLQA01000054.1_pt1 | contig 92271 bp, 97 predicted proteins | sample 1673151 | NCBI WGS metagenome assembly OLQA01 (sample SAMEA3136760, study PRJEB25190) | human gut metagenome | biome: human gut; feature: human-associated habitat; material: faeces | place: Austria | collected 2013
TAAGCAGCAGCCTTGCGCAAACATCGGTGTTTGCGCAAGGCTGCTGCTTTTCGAAAAACTCCTAACTCCTAATTCCGCACTCCTAACTCTACTAGTGCGTCCAATCCAAAAACTGTACGGCGTCCTTCTGATCGGCGGCGATGATGTCCTTCATTTTTTTCGCGAATGGGCACGGATAACCGATCGGATTTCCCTTCTGGATGCAGGAGGCAAAAACGATCGTGTCGGCGCCGCGCTTCACCAGCTCGCGTGCGCGGAGCACGGCTTTTTTCCCTGGGCAGCCGCCGCAGTTGTTGAAGCCAACGAGCTCGATCGGTTCGTCAACTGGCACATCGGCGAACACGCCGCTGCGCTCACGGATCGCTTTGAAATCCGAGGTTCCTGGGCAATAATCCTCGGTCATGCGGCAACGGATGATTCCAATCTTCATAATGATGACCTCCTCTGATTGTTAGTGTTTCTATTATACACCAAAACCCCTGCTAATAATAGTGGTTTGACGCTATTTATGCTCTGCGCAAACACAGCGACCGCTCACCAACAGATCTCTGTCGGCGAACGGTCGCTGCGTTGCGAAATATGATAGAGGTTAGAGATTTTTCACAAACAGCGCGCGGATCGCATTGATCACGGCGATGACCATGACGCCCACATCGGCGAAGATCGCCAGCCACATATTCGCGAGACCGACGGCGCCGAGCACGAGACAGATGCCTTTGATGCCGATGGCGAAAACGATGTTCTGATAAACGATGCGCAGGGTTTTGCGGCTGATTTTGATGGCCTTGGCGATCTTCAGCGGATCGTCGTCCATGAGCACGATATCCGCTGCTTCGATCGCTGCATCCGAGCCCATCGCGCCCATGGCGATGCCGACGTCTGCACGGCGCAGCACTGGCGCGTCGTTGATGCCATCGCCGACGAAGGCGAGCTTTTCTTTCTCAGATTTTGCAGCGAGCAGCGCCTCGACCTGGTCAACCTTATCCGCTGGCAAAAGTTCTGCGTGCACCTCATCGACGCCGAGATCGGCGGCAACTTTCTGCGCGACGCCCTGGCGGTCACCGGTGAGCATGACCGTTCGCGTCACGCCGGCGCGCTTCAGCGCAGCGATCGCTTCTTTTGCGTGTGGTTTTTCCACGTCAGCGACGACGATGTGTCCGGCATATTCGCCATTCACAGCGACATGCACGATCGTGCCAATGCTGTGACATTCCACAGCTTCCACGCCGACCTTTGCCATGAGCTTATCGTTCCCGCAAGCGACAGGCACGCCGTCCACATGTGCGATCACCCCGCCGCCGCTGATCTCCTGGATGTTCGAGACACGGCTGCGGTCGATGGATTTCCCGTAGGCGCGCTGCAAACTCCCTGCGATCGGATGAGAGGACGCGCTCTCAGCATGCGCCGCGAGATCGAGCAGCTTTTCCCGCTCCATTTCGCTGTGGTGGATATCGACCACCTCGAAAACGCCGCGCGTCAGCGTGCCGGTTTTGTCAAACACAACGGTGCGTACCTGCGACAGCGTCTCGAGATAGTTCGAGCCCTTGACGAGCACGCCCGCATTGCTGGCGCCGCCGATCCCGGCGAAAAAGCTCAGCGGGATCGAGATCACCAGCGCGCATGGACAGCTGATGACGAGGAATGTGAGCGCGCGATAGATCCACGTGCCCCAATCTGCATCCACGCCCAGCGCCAGCATGCGCACAAGCGGCGGCAGAAAGGCCAGCGCGAGCGCCGCATAGCAGACCGCCGGCGTGTAGACGCGGGCGAATTTGGAAATGAAATTCTCTGACTTGGATTTGCGCGAGCTGGCGTTTTCCACAAGTTCGAGGATCTTCGACACCGTCGATTCGCCAAATTCCTTCGTCGTGCGGATCTTCAGCACGCCCGTCATATTGATGCAACCGCTGATGACCTCCTCGCCCTGGGCGATGTCCCGCGGCACACTCTCGCCAGTGAGCGCGCTGGTATCCAGGCTCGATGTGCCCTCGAGAACAACGCCGTCGATCGGCACTTTTTCGCCAGGCTGCACAATGATGATGCTACCGATTTCCACCTCATCCGGATCGACCTGTTCCAGCTGACCATCCACCTCGATGTTGGCATAGTCTGGGCTGATGTCCATGAGCTCAGAAATATTTCTGCGGCTCTTGCCGACGGCAACGCTCTGGAAGAGCTCGCCGATTTGGTAGAACAGCATAACAGCGACTGCTTCTGTGTAATCACCGCTGCCAGAATATAGCGCCAGCGCCACAGCGCCGACCGTCGCCACCGCCATGAGAAAGCATTCGTCAAACATCTGGCGGTTTTTGATCCCTTTCACCGCTTTCAGCAAAATATCATAGCCGACAATGAGATACGGCACCATGTAGCAGCAGAACCGCAGCGCGCCCTCCACCGGCACAAAGTGCAAGGCGACAAGCAGCACAAAAGCCACGATGATGCGGGCCAGCATTTTTTTCTGTTTTTTATTCATCCTTTCTCTCCTCTTTTCGATTAAACATATTTTTAATCGTTTGCCAAAGAAAAAGCACCTCACAGCCGCGCCGCGAGGTGCTCTGCTTTATTTCAGGAAAACTTCGCAGGCGTCTTCCACTTTTTTGCAGTTTTCGCGCACAACAGGCATAATTTCTTTTGGATCTACGCCTTCGTCAAATTCCACGATCATCTTCAGCGTCATAAAATTGACCGTTGCATCCTTCACGCCCGGTGTTTTCTTGGCTGCATCTTCCATTTTGTTCGCGCAGTTGGCGCAGTCCACATCAATTTTGTACGTTTTCTTCATTATAATAGACTCCTTTCAATCGCTACGAATTAACGATTAAACAATCTTTTATTTGATGGTTCTATCATACGCCTTTTTTCCAGCTTCGTCAATAGCTTTTGTGCGAAAATCTTCACCGCCGCATATTTTCCGACGAAAACTGTTGTCCCCGCGACACTTACGCGCGCCAGCACTCGTAAACGCCTGCGATCGCTTCGCCAAGATCGCCGTCGACGCCGATGGATTTTTCTGCGATGGTGTCTGGGATATAGATCTCGCCCTTGTTGAAGGTTACGTAGCGCGCGTTTGGCGTCGCTTCCACACGTCGCATCAATGGTGCTTTGATCAGCTGATTGCGCCAGCCGATGCCGAGCTCGAGAACGAGCAGCCGCTTTCCCTGTGCATTCTGCACAAACTGCTCGAAAGCCTGCGCTTTTTCCTGCCAGCGGCGCGAGCGGAAATAGTCCTGACCCGACGCCATATCCACTTCTGCTGGTCCACCGCAATGCGGACAGCGCGGCAGCAATTCCGTCGGCACGCGCCCATCGCGCTCAGCCGCCGCCAGCCGCAGCACTTCCTCACGATTGGACCAAACATCCTCCGAGCAGCCGCGAGCACAGCGATTATGAGTAAACGTGCCTTCCATTTCAAACACGTTTTCTGCAGCAAATCCTGCCGGCACAAAATGATCCTCGCCGTTGGACGTCAGCACGAAAGTCGGTTTGTCGGCTGTGAGTGCGCGCAGCTGGCGCATCACATTACTCACCGGTTTCTGATAGGTGGCCAGATAGGCCAGTCGGCTCCAGAATCCCCATTTTTCTTCTTCCGTCGCAAAAGAATGGAACATCCCGTCGAGAATGCGTCGCCAGCCGTAGCGCGCGCGAAAATCGTCAAAATTTGTCTGAAACCACAGATTGTCCGCAAAAAGATGAAAGCCCTCTGTGATCGACAGCCCATTGCTCGCACCGACGATGATCGCCTCCGCCGTGCGAATCTCTGTAGCGATGCGTTCGTAAATAGCCTTCATCGCCGCGCACCTCCTTCAACTTCTGCGCGCACATCGCTGAGCACAGCAGCAATATCGCCGACAATGCTCATGCCCTTGTCCTCGATGCCCTGCGGCAGAAAATCGTACTTGTCGTTGACGCTGATGTAGCGCGCCTGCGGCAGATTCGCCGTGAGCTGCCAAAATGGCTCCTGGATAAACATCGGCGTCAGGCGACCGACGCCAAGTTCGATGAAAAGCAGCCGCTCGTCGGCGTGGGCTTCGATGTAGTCGCTCGTTTTCTGATATTCTGCTTCATACTTGCTGCCCTCGAGAAAATTCCCGTAGCCGCGCACCCACGGAAACGCTTCAGCGCCGCAATGCGGGCAACGCGGGATCAGATCCGGATCGATCTCCGTGCCCTCGCCCATGGACGCGATCATTTCGCGAACTGGCACAACCGCATCCCAGGTTTCATCGGTGCAGCAGCGGCTGCATTGGAAAAATCGGTGATCGCCCTGGATCTCGCTAACTTTGCTTTCCGGATAGAGCTTGACAAACTGCGTGTCCTGGTTCGTCGTGAGGATGTGGAAATCTTTGCCCGCCAGGATCGCATCGAGATCCTTGTAGGGTGCGCGCAGCGGCGCTGTCTGCGTGGTGTGTAAAAATGTCGCAAGATATCCCCAAAACTCCGCGCGACTCTGAAACGGTGCGCGCATGCCATTAAACGCGCCGACGAAATGATATTTCTCAGCGAACTTGCCGAAATGCGCGCGAAACGAGGCGGTATCTGCGTAGTAAAAATCTCCGCCGCCTGACGCCGAAAGTCCCGACGCGCCACCGACGAGAATCGCATCTGCCGACGCTACCTCGCGGGCAAACGCTGCGATCTGTTCGTCGTAGGGCAGCGATGGTTTTTCTGTGAGCTGAAACGGCGTGCCGCCGCGGGCATAAACACTGTAATATCTTGAATAATTTCTGCGCTGCGTCTCAATGACCAGCTCTTCATAGAAACTCATGGATGATCGTCCCTTTCTTGTTGTTATTTTTATTTCAACATCATCCTATCACCCCTCTTGCCATTCTGTCAATATGTTGTTATAATAAAATTAACATCAGGGCCAAAAAGGAGGCTTGCTATGAAATATCCCACCAAGCTCAGCGACGCTGTGCACATTCTCTGCTTTATCGCCCTCGCCGAAGATGGCCAGCCGCTCACAAGCGACGCCATCGCCAAAAGCATCGCCACCAACGCCAGCTATGTGCGCCAGCTCATGGGCCTTCTGCGCCGGGGCGAACTGCTCACGAGCGTGCGCGGCCACGCGCGCCCGGCGCTCACGCGACCGCCATCGGAGATCAATCTGCTCGACTGCTACCGCGCCGTTGAAGGCGAAAAACCGCTGCTCCACCAGGACACGCACACCAATCCGGCCTGCGGCGTCGGTGTGAATATCCAGTTGGCGCTGCGCGATTGCTACGACCAGGTGCAAGCGCGCGCCGAAGACGAAATGCGGCGCATCAGTCTCGCCGACATTCTCTCGCGCTATCACGAAAAAGCCGCCCACTGGACGGCGGACGATTAAAATTATCAGGAGGAGTTATTTATGAAAATCGGCATCATCCGTTGCTATCAGACCAGAGATTATTGCCCAGGCGTGCTGGATTTCAAAGCCATCCGCGAACGCAGCGGCGTTTTCGCCGATGTTCCTGCCGACGAACCGCTCGACATCGTCGGCTTCATCGACTGCGGCGGCTGTCCCGGGAAGAAATCCGTGCTGCGCGCCAGAAATCTCGTCAGTCTCGGCGCCGACACCATTGTTTTCGCATCCTGCATCACCAAGGGCACGCCGATCGGCTATCCCTGCCCATTTGCCAAACGCATGCAGGAGATCGTGAAAAAAGACGTCGGCGAAAATATCCGCATCCTCGACCACACGCACGACGCGCCTGGCGAAAAATAACGCTCTTTCACCACAGACAGGGATGTGCTAAAATAAAGGCCATAGGAGGAATGCCTCATGACCAACATCAACCTGCCCCACGATCACGGACAGTTTTCCAGCCGCGCCCTCGAGCAAATGCCCGAGACCGGCGATTTTCAGACGGTCGCTGAGATCTTCAAACAGCTGGCCGACGGCAACCGCATCCGTATTTTCTGGCTGCTCTGCCATTGCGAAGAATGTGTGATCAATCTTTCTGCCATGGTGGGCATGTCCAGCCCGGCTGTGAGCCACCATCTCAAGCAGCTCAAAGGCGCGCAGCTCATCACCAGCCGCCGCGAAGGAAAAGAAGTGTATTACCACGCCGCCGACAACGACCGCGCGCAGCTTCTGCATCATATGATCGAGCAAATGATCGACATCGCCTGCCCGAACGAGCAGCATTGACCCAACAAAAAATCGACTGCCTGCTGACAGTCGATTTTTTTGTTTTCAGCGCATGAACAAGCGGATCAGCCGATCCTTGACGCGGTCGTATGGCTGATAGCGCACAGGCAGATCGAACCAGGTAGCCTTGTCGACGATGCTCTTTTCGTGAGAAAATGTGCGGAAACCGGTCTCGCCATGGTACGCGCCCATGCCGCTGGCGCCGACGCCGCCGAACGGCAGATTATTGGACGCGAGATGGATGATGGTGTCGTTGACGCAGCCGCCACCGAACTGCAGACGGGTCATCACCTGACGCGCGATGGCCTTATCCTCGGTGAAAATGTAGAGGGCGAGAGGCCGCGGCATATCGTTGAGCTGGTCGATGGCGTCGCCGAAATTTTCGTAGCGGCGAACCGGCAGGATCGGTCCAAAGATCTCTTCCTGCATGATGGCGTCGCCCCATTCTACATCGCGCAAAATGGTCGGCTCGATCTGCAGATTTTCCGGCGCGGTCCTGCCGCCGTAGGCGATCTTTTCCGGATCGATGAGGCTGCAGAGTCGGTCGAAATGCTTGCGGTTGACGATGTGACCGTAGTTTGGATTTTCCAGCGGCGCATCGCCAAACTGGGTGCGGATCTCGGCGACGAGTGCGCGCATGAGATCGTCGTAGACGGCGGCGTCGCAGTAAATATAATCCGGCGCCACACAGGTCTGGCCGCAGTTGAGGAATTTCCCGAAAACGATGCGGCGAGCAGCGAGGGGAATGTTGGCGCTGCGCTCAACGATGCACGGACTTTTTCCGCCGAGCTCGAGGGTCACCGGCGTGAGATGGCTGGCGGCTTTGCGCATGACTTCCTTGCCGACGTGCTGACTGCCGGTGAAGAAAATATGGTCAAACGCCGCATCGAGCAGCGCCTGATTTTCCTCGCGGCCACCAGTGACGACGCTGACGAGGCGCGGATCGAAATACTGGTTCATGAGCTTTTCGAGCAGCGCGCTGGTGTTTGGCGCGTAGGCGCTCGGCTTGAGGACGACGGTGTTGCCAGCGGCGATGGCTTCGATGAGTGGTTCCATCGTCAACAGGAACGGATAATTCCACGGACTCATGACGAGCACGACGCCGAAGGGCGACGGTTTGCGCATGCTCCGGGCGGGCATCTGCGCCAGCGGCGTGCGCACGTGTTTGGTGCGCGCGTAACGGGCGGTGTGCCGCAGCATGTGGTTCAGCGCGCTCTTGACCATGCCGGTTTCGGTCATGGCGCTTTCTGTGGTGCTCTTGCCGAGATCGCGCTCGAGCGCGGCGGCGATCACATCTTCGTAGGTAACGATGGCGGCACGCAGGGTGCGCAGCGCGCGCAGCCGGCCTTCCACATCGAGGGTTGCGCTGCTGTTAAAATAGGCGCGCTGATTGGCAACTAGGGCATTGATCTCTTCTGGGGTCATGGTGCGCCTCCTCTCTGTCGGATGCGGTCAGGCGAGACCGCGTTTTTTCATTTCTTCTGCTACTTTGGTGTACGTTGGCACGGCAACGCCATATTTTTCGCCAAGACGAACGACTTCGTAAATCAGCCCGTCGATCTCGGAAGAGTGGCCATCGGCGATATCGCGCTGCATGGACGTTGTCGCTGTTGGCGCGATGCCGTCGAGAATGGCGAGGTCATCGGGCACAACATCGTGGTCAAACGGGCAGCCCATAGCGTCGGCAAGCGCGCTGATCTCGCGGACCATGGCGATGAAGCAGTCGCGCGCTTCGCCGTCCTTCTGCATATCGGCAGCGACGGCGTTGTAATAAAGGCCGGTGGCGCCGACTGGCGAAACGTAGGAAAATTTCTGCAAAGCGTCGCGCTGAATGTGCGCAGTGAGCTCGCCGACGATGCCGCTGGCGTCAAAGTCGCGCTTGATCTGCTGATAGCGCAGATCGTCCAGATTGTGATCGCGCGGACCAAAAACGATGCGGCAGTACGGACCGCTCTGGAGAATGGTGCCAGGCTTTTGGATCTCGGCGTACAGATAGGTGCAGCCGTCGAGCACATCGACATCCGGCAGCATCTCCTGCATTTTTCCGCCAGTGCCGTAGATATTGAGGATCGGCAGCACAACAGTTTCCGGACCGGCGACGCGCTGGATAAACGCCACAACGCTGTCCAGCGAATAACCTTTGACGCAGACGAGGACAACGTCCGGTGTATCCTGATATTCCTCAGCGGTGCAGGCTTTCACCGGAATGGTCTCGCTCGTTCCATTCCAGACACGATCGATGAACAGGCCGCCCTGTTCCTGGATGGCTGCGAGATGTGCGCCGCGAGCGATCAGCGTCACATCCTGGCCGCCCTTTGCGAGCTGGCCACCGAGAATACCGCCAGTACCACCGGCGCCAAATACGACATATTTCATGAAGAACGCCTTCTTTCATTAAATGTTCTAGCTATTATTATAAGATAACGCGCGGCGCTATGCAAACAAAAACGCCTGAGCGCTCCTGCTCAGACGTTTGCTTTTCATTTGGCGTCAAAATAGCCCATGCCGAATGTGCCCGGGCCACAGTGGCTGGTGATGACACCGCCAGCCTGGCCGACGATGATCTTTTTGAAGCGATGCATCTCCTCGACGCGCTGACGCACGCCATCGAGGATCTTCTGATCAAGACCGGCGGAATAAACGATGGCGACGTATTCAGGATCGGCGGTTTCCAGATGTGGCATGATGTCATCCATGTACGCATCGATGACATGGTGCAGCTTGCCGCGGTATTTGTGATCCGGCGCCAGACTGCCGTCGTCGGTGACAGCGATGCGCGGATGGATGCGCAGCACATTGCCGGCGAGCGCAGCAACGCCGCTGCAGCGGCCGCCGCGATAAAGGTAGGTGAGCGTGTCGACAACAAAGCTGACGTGTACACGCTCAGCCATACTTTCAAGCGTCGCAATGATCTCGTCCACGCTCGCGCCGGCGTCGGCCATTTCCGATGCTTTCATAGCCATGATGCCGATGCCGTAGGAAAGGGTTTTGGTGTCGACAACGTGGACGCGGTCGGCAGCGCCGAGACTTTCGGCAGCGACGCGCATCACATTTCCCGACGAAGAGAGCGGCGCTGCGATCGGCAGCCCGATGACCTCACCACCACGCGCAAGGATCGGCTCAAGCAGTGCGATCATATCCTCGAGGGATGGCGCAGAGGTTTTCGGCGTCGACTGGTGGGCGTCTGCCCAGGCGTACATTTTCTGCATGTCGAAGCCGGGACCGTCACGATATTCGTCGTCACCGAGCAGAATGTGCAGCGGCAAAAGATGCACATGATAACGTTCTAATTCTTCCTGCGTCATGTCGCAGGTGCTGTCTGCAATGATCTCTATCATAATGAAGGAAAGTCACCTCCCTGTCTTTTTCTAGCCTATCTACTAGTATACCGAATTTTCGCCGAGATTGCATTATGTTTTTCGCATTTCTTCATATTTTTGCAAGCCTCCACCAATGCGCAGGCAGGCGCATCGCGGCGCTGCACCGACAGAGCGGGATGTTAAGCAGCATTGTTGCGCGTGCAACAAGATTTTACAAAAAGGGGAGCTGTCCACTCCGGACGGAACGCCGACGCTGGCGCTCTTTTGAAAAAATTTTCGCCGGTACTTCTGTTAAAATATACACCGCTGGTATGCCCGTCATCATTTTCCTACATTTAACACGGGGCCGCTTGGGCATTTTACAAGGAGCAGGTATGATAATACCCATGACATCATCTTACAGATTTGAAAGGAGAACAACGAACAAGATGAAAAAAGGTATCAAAACGATCACCGCGATGCTCCTGGCAGCAACGCTCACCGTCAGCCTCGCTGGCTGCGGAGGATCGAGCGACGAAGCTTCCGCACCGGAAGAGACCACCGTCGATTACAACAGCATGTCCCTCGAGGATCTCGAAGCGCAGGCCAAGGAAGAAGGCGAAGTGGCCTCTGTCGGCATGCCGGACACCTGGGCAAACTGGATCGAAACCTGGACAGAGATCACCGACACCTACGGCATTGAGCATACCGACCTGGATATGTCCAGCTCTGAAGAGATCGCCATGTTCAAAGAAGAAGGCGAAAAGGGCACGAAGGACATTGGCGACGTTGGTCAGCAATGGGGACCTGTTGCTGAAGAAGAAGGCGTCACCCTCAAATACAAGACCAGCTACTGGGACAGCATTCCTGACTGGGCCAAGGACGACGATGGTGACTGGGTGAGCGGCTACTACGGCACGATTTCCATCATCACCAACGACGAGCAGATCCCAGAAGCGCCAACGAGCTTCGCTGATATCCTCGAAGGCGACTACAAGGTGACGATCGGCGACGTTTCCGCAGCTGCTCAGGCGCAGCACGCTGTGCTCGCGATCGCTTACGCGATGGGCGGCAGCATCGACGACATGCAGCCAGCCTACGATTTCCTCAGCCAGCTCGCTGAAGAAGGCCGTCTGGATATCGGCGACACTTCCGTAGCCCGCATCGAAAGCGGCGAGATCGCCTGCGCGCTGCTCTGGGACTACAACGCGCTGAACTATCGCGACAACGCTGTGGAAAATAATCCGGACGCTTCCTTCACCGTCAACATTCCTCAGGACGCATCTGTGCGCTCCGCTTACGCGACGATCATCAACAAAAATGCACCACATCCAGCGGCAGCCTGCCTGACCCGCGAATACATCCTCAGCGATGAAGGCCAGATCAATCTCGCCAAGGGCTATGCAACGCCGATCCGCGACGACGTGGAAATCCCTGAAGATGTCAAAGCAAAAATGATCGACGATTCTCAGTACGGCGATCAGGTGCAGACCATCGACTACGACAAGTGGACCGATGTCACCCAGGATGTCATCACCTACTGGCAGGAAAACATCATTCCAATGATCCAATAGTCTTCACTTCACACAACCAGATGACACAGGCATCCGCAAAAACGGGTGCCTGTTTTTAGGAGGACACAATGAAAAATAAATACATTGGCTATCTCGCCCTGGTTCCTTTCGCTGTTGTCGTCATCCTCTACGAGCTGCTGCCGCTCCTGCAGCTTGTATACTCGAGTCTCATCGGCAAGGAAAGCGAAACCTTCGGGCTGGAAAATTTCATCAAGATCTTCACCACGCCGCTCTATCAGCAGGCGATCATCAACAGCGTCAAAATCTCGCTGATCTCTGCGATCGTCGGCATCATCGTCGCCTTCATCGGCGCGCGCTTCGCCACGGAAGCGACGCCGCGCGTGCAGAATGCGTTCACGATGCTGCTGAATATGACGTCAAATTTCTCCGGCGTGCCGCTGGCGTTCGCGTTCATGGTTCTGATGGGAAACACCGGCGTGCTGACGCTGCTCGCGCGTGAAAACAGCATTCCATTTCTCTCGACCTTCGATCTCTACAGCGGCGACGGCCTGATGCTCCTGTACATCTATTTCCAGATCCCGCTGTCCACGCTCCTGCTCATCCCAGCCTTCGCCGGCATCCGTCCGGAGTGGCGACAGGCTGCGATGCTCCTGAACGCCGGACCGCTGGATTACTGGTTCCGCATCGCCATTCCAAATCTGCTGCCGAGCATTCTCGGCACGCTCTCTGTGCTTTTCGCCAACGCCCTCGCAGCATACGCCAGCGCCTACGCCCTTGTCAGCAACAACTACGCCTTGCTGGCGCTGCAGATCACCTCGAAGTACAAGGGCGACGTCGAGATCGACCGCGCCACCGGCGGCGCGCTGGCTGTCGTGCTGATCCTGCTGATGGTCGTCGCGACGCTGATCAACAACTACTTCACCAAACGCAACACGAAAGGACGTGATCTGGTATGAAGAAAAAAACGAGTCTCGCTGCAAAGATCGTGCTCATTCTCATCGCGATCTATCTGGTCACGCCATTTCTCGCGACCTTCGTTTATTCCCTTTTCACCGAATGGACCGGCGTGTTGCCACGCGGCTTCACGCTGCGCAATTATCAAGAGCTTTTCGCCGACACAGATTTCTGGCTGGCGATCGGGCGCACGCTCATCCTCTGCGCCGTCAGCGTGTTGATCACGATCGTGCTGCTGCTTCTGGCGATGTATCCGATCACCGTCATGAACCGCAGGCTCGGCAAATACATGCAGTTCATCTGCATGATCCCGTACGCGCTGCAGGGCGTCATTCTCTCGATCTCCATCATCTCGATCTACGCTGGCATGGACGGCGTCCTCTCGAACCGCATGTTCATGCTCTTCGGCGCCTACTCGATCCTGGTGCTTCCGTACATCTACCAGGGCATTCGCAACAGCCTCAACGCCATCGACGCCAAAACCCTCATCCAAGCCGCGGAGGTGCTGGGCTGCAGCCGCTTCCGCGCTTATGTGCAGGTCATCCTGCCAAATATTTTCAGCGGCATCCTCGTTTCCTCGCTGCTCGCTGAAAGCATCGTCTTCGGCGATTTCGTACTCGCAAACAACATCGCCGGCAACAACTACGAAAACGTCTCCGTCTATCTCAACGAAAATATGTACACCTCTAGCGGGCTGGCGAGCGCCATCGTCGTCGTCATTTTCGCTGTCGTTTTCCTCGTCACCGGGCTCATGCTCAAGCTTCAGAAAAAAGATTCCAGGGAGGGCCAGAAATAATGGCTTACATCGAATTTAAAAACGTCGTCAAACAATTTGGCAAAAACACCGTCTTGAACGAGATCAACCTCGACATCAACAAAGGCGAGCTCGTCACGCTGCTGGGGCCTTCTGGCTGCGGAAAATCCACGCTCCTGCGCTGTCTCTCCGGGCTTGAGAGCGTCACCAGCGGCCAGATCATCCTCGACGGGCAGGATATCACAAACATGCCCGCCAGCCAGCGCAACATCGGCATGGTTTTCCAGCAATATTCCCTCTTTCCAAATATGAACGTGGAACAGAACATCGCCTTCGGGCTGAAAATGCAAAAACGCTCCGCCGACGAGATCGAGAAAAAAGTGCGCGACGCCATCGCCCTCGTTGATCTCAAGGGCAAGGAAAAATCCTATCCCGCCAATCTCTCCGGCGGTCAGCAGCAGCGCGTGGCGCTGGCGCGCTCCATCGTCACCGAGCCAAAGGTGCTGCTCCTCGACGAACCGCTCTCAGCCATCGACGCCAAGCTGCGCAAGGAGTTGCAGACGCGCATCCGCGAGATCCATCTCGAGTTGGGGCTGACCACCGTTTTCGTCACCCACGACCAGGACGAAGCCATGGTCATGAGCGACGTCATCGAGCTTTTCCACGCTGGCCGCATTGAGCAGGCAGGAAGTCCTGTGAGCGTTTACACAAAGCCAGTCTCCACCTTCGCCGCCAGCTTTATCGGCAGCTACAACCAGATCGATGGCACCACCTTCTACCAGGCCACGCGCCTGCCGATCGAAGCCGGAAACACTGTCGCCATCCGTCCGGAAACGATCTCCATCTCCACCGAGGAGCCAGCGGACAAAACCGGCAGCATCATCCTCCGCGGTACCATCACAGCGAGCGTGCCACGCGGCAACGTGCTGCGCTACACCGTGCAGTGTGACACGATGCAGCTCTACGTCGATACCCTCTTCCGCAGCTTCAACATCTACGACATCGGCAGCCAGGTCTGGCTCTCCATTCCGGAGCACGACTGTCTCTCCATCCGCGGCGTCGAAAAGGAGCCTGCCCATGTTTAAGCCAGCAACCATTTTTCCCGAAAGCGGACGCTTCTACAAAGGGAATCTCCACAGCCACACCACCAATTCTGACGGCCATCTTTCGCCGGAAGAATCCGTCGCCCTTTTCAAAAGCCAGGGCTACAGCTTTCTCTGTCTGAGCGAGCACGACCGCTACACCGATTACCGCGCAGAATTTGACAGCGACGCCTTCATCATCCTGCCCGGGCTCGAAGCTTCGGCAAATCTCGTCGATCCCGCAAGCGGACAGCGGCTGAAAACCCATCACATGCACGGCATCCTCGGCACAACAGCCATGCAGGAAAAAGCGAGCGAACATTTCAGCCATAAGGAATATCTTCCCGTGCCTGTCAGCGAAGGCCAGTGGAACGGGCTCGCCGTCGCCGAAAACGTGCGCGACACGCTCAAAGCCCACGGCTGCTTCGTCACCTACAACCATCCCATCTGGAGCCGCGTCGACGCCGACGATTTCTGCGACCTCGACGGCATCTGGGCGCTGGAAATTTACAACTACGGCACCGTCAACGAATCAAACACCGGCTACGACACCACCTACTGGGATAAGATCCTGCGCAGCGGCCGTCAACTTTTCGCCTTCGCCAGCGACGACAACCACAACGAAGGCCTCTTCGACGACGCCTGTGGCGGCTGGATCTCTGTCAAGGCTGAGCGGCTCGACCACGATGCGATCGTGGAGGCCATGCTCCGCGGCGAGTATTATTCCTCCAGCGGCCCAGCCATCTACAACTGGGGCATCAAGGAAAATAATACCGTCTGGGTCAACTGCAGCGCCTGCGAGCGCGTCAATTTCATCTGTGGTGGCTATATCAACGCTGGCGGCACCGTCATCGCGCCGACGCGCGACGGCCTGCGGCATGTAGAATTTTCTCTGCGCGGTACAGAAACCTATGTGCGCATCGAATGCGTCGACTACGCTGGCAAGATCGCCTGGACCAACGCGCATTTTCTCGAGGATGAGCAAAAATGATCCGCGGCGTACTTTTTGACAAAGACGACACCCTGCTCGATCTCGCCACCTTCTGGCGCGCGCCTGTGCAGCGCACAGTGGATTTCATGCTGCGCGAGCTCAAGCGCGAAAACGACCAGGCGCTGCGCCATGCACTTGAATGTGCCGCTGGATTCGACGGCGACGCGCTTCTCGCAGAATCCCCCGTCGTCGCCGGCACCAACGCCGACGTCGTGCGCGCCTGCATGGACGTGCTCGCTGCGCAGAACATCGACGTCATCGACCAGTCGCTTTTCGCCCGACTCGCCGAAACCTATCTTGAGATCGCCTGCCTGCGCGACGGCGTCTGCCAGCCAACCGGCGATCTCGCGCATGTGCTCGATGCCCTGCACGCGCAAAACATCCGCACCGGCGTCGCCACCTCCGACAGCTTCGCTTCCACCATGCACGCGCTGGAAAAAATGGGCGTCGCCGAAAAATTCGACTGCATCCTCACCGCCGACCGCGTCGCCCGCCCAAAACCAGCGCCGGATATGGCCATGGTCTTCTGCGCCCGCTGCAGCCTCACGCCAGAGGAAGTCGCCATGGTCGGTGACAGCGCAAACGACATGCTGTTTGCACGAAACGCCGGCCTCACCGCCATCTACCTCGACCGCACAGGCGCCGCAAACATCGACTGCGAACACCGCATCCAGCACATCGAGGATGTCGTAGCGCTGCTCACAAATCTATAAGGAAAGCAAAAAGCCGAGAAATTGCTGCTTACAATTTCTCGGCTTGTTTTTTCGCATGTTCAACCACGGAGATTTTCCCGCGCCCAAGGGCTGCTGGCAAAGATCGCGCCCACAGTTTCGCAAGTCTCCATCTCTGCGCAGCTGCCGCAGGTTTCCACACCCTTCTCCTGCGCGCAGCGACGAACCGCACACATCTGCTCGCAAAATACCGTCTTTACGCCATCCACGCGGCAGCCCTCGCAGTTGATGTGCTCCGGCAGGATCGGCGCGTTGTTGAGCTCGGCCCAAAGCGCCGCTGTTTTTTCGCGCAGCGCCTGGTCGTCGTGGATCGTCGCCAAATACGCATCGCAGGCTTCACAATCCAGCCCGCAATATCCAATCATCCCTCGCATCCCGTCACCTCCTCACGATGTTTGTCTTCCTTATATTTTGCAGCCAGCGCAGCGCCTTGTCAATTATGCACCGCTCGTCATTCTTAAAAATTGCACATTTCTGCAGTTTGTAGGAATGGCCTTTGACCGCTCGTCAGCGAGCGGTCAATTTTTTTTGCAAAAATTTCATCGGCGGGTGATCATTTTTCGCTGCTGATTCGCTATCATAGTTGAAGAACGTTTTTCGACTGAAAGGAGGTGTGGCCTGTGCGCGAGGAAGACAAGCTTGTGCGGCGCATGGCGGCTGGCGATGAAGCTGCGGCGGAGGCGCTGGTCGCGCGCTATTATGCGGAGATTCTGCGCTACTGCCGGTGGCACGCGCCGACGGCGGCGCTGGCGGAGGATGCGACGCAGGAAACATTTCTGCGCTTCATCCGCTACGCGGGGCGTTACGAAGGACGCGGCAAACTGCGGGCGCTGCTTTATCAGATCGCACGCCACACCTGCATCGATATGGCGCGCCGCCGTTCTCTTGACGACGTGCCGCTGGAAAATGCGCCGGAGCCAATCTGCGAAGATGCGAATTTCGCCGAGGCGCAGTCGCGCGCAGCGCTGCGCGAGCTTGTGCGCACACTGCCGGAAACGCAGCGCGAGATCGTGCTCTTGCGTTTTGCCCAGGATCTGACGCTGCGGGAGATCGCAGAGATCACGGAGCTGCCGCTGCGCACGGTGCAGTCGCGCTTGCGCGCGGCGCTGAAAAATTTGCGAACGATCTATGAAAAGGAGGCCGAACGATGAGCAACCATGATTTTGAAACCAAACTGCGCGCTGCGCTCCACGAAAATGGCGCAACAGACATCGGCAGACAGCAAACGTCTGCCCGCGTCCGTTCAATGGTCCGCCAGCAGGGCGCTGCGGAGCGGATCGGATTCTCTGCTTTTCTGGGCACGCAGGTGCGCTTCATCGGCTGGAAGATCTGGCTTGTGCAGGCGCTCTGTCTGCTCGCAGCCAATGCCGGACTGAGCAACGCTTTTGGCATGACGTATTTTACCTATCCGCGGCTGTTGGTGCAGTGTCTCTGCTGTCTCTCGGTGCTGGTGATGCTGACGGCGCTGCCGGTTCTTTACGAAGCGGCGCGCTGCCGGATGCACGAAATGGAAGCGGCGACGTATTTTTCCTCGCTGCGGCTCTTGGCGGCCAAGCTCATTCTCGTCGGCGTCGGCGATCTGGCGATGTTGGCTGCGCTTTGGTGCTACACGCTCTGGTTGACGCCGCTGGATGCGCGGCTGCTCCCGCTCTGTCTGATCTTGCCATTTCTGCTGGCGGCGAGCGGCTGTCTGACGCTGCTGGGACGGCTGACGCCTGCGCATTTCTGCGGCGGCAGCGTGCTCTGGTGTGTGCTGCTCTGCTGCGGGTTCAGTTTTTTCAACCGCCAGACACTGGCGCTGTCTGCGCTGGTTTGGCCGGGAATTGGACTCTGCGTTTTCCTGCTCGGCTATTGTTTGTTGACGCTGCGCCGCATTCTGCGCTCAGATCATTTCTGCGAGCTGCAGCTTTCCTGATGAAAGGAGATTCTTATGGAACTGACCATTGACCGCGTTAGTAAACGCTTCAAAGACAAAAGCGCTGTCGACGATATTTCTCTCACACTCACGCCGGGCGTTTGGGGGCTCTTGGGCGCCAACGGCGCTGGCAAAACGACGCTCATGCGCATGTGCTGCGGCATCATGCAGCCGACGGCTGGCGAAATCCGCGCCGACGGCATCCCGATCGACCGTCTCGGCGCGGCGTATCGCGACAGTCTCGGCTATCTGCCGCAGGAATTTGGCTTCTATCCGAGCTTCACCGTGCGCGATTATCTCGACTACATGGCTGCGCTCAAAGGCATCGGCAAACGCGACGCGCGACGCCGCACCAACGATCTGCTGGAGCAGCTCGGACTGGCGGACGTGCGCAAAAAACGCATCGCCAAGCTCTCCGGCGGCATGAAGCGGCGCGTCGGTATTGCGCAGGCACTGTTGAACGAGCCGGAGATCCTCATCCTCGACGAACCGACGAGCGGGCTCGATCCGAGCGAGCGCGTGCGTTTCCGCAATCTGCTCTCAGAATTTGCCCAGGGACGCATCGTGCTGATCTCGACGCACATCGTCGCCGATGTGGAATACATTGCTATGCAAAACGCCATCATGAAAGACGGACGTCTCGTCGGCTGCGGCACGACGACGGACCTCGTCGTCGAAGTCGCCGACAAAGTCTGGACAGCGCGCGTGCCGGCTGCGGATCTGCCACGCTGGGAACGGGCGCTGACGATCGTGAATCTCAAAAGCGAGCCTGACGGCAGCGCCAGCCTGCGCTATCTCGCCGAGCGCACGGAGATCCCTGGCTCCTCGCCAGCGGAGGCACGGCTCGAAGACCTCTTTCTCTGGCTCTTCCCTCACGAATCCCACGAAAGGATGTGATCCCATGCGTCTCTTTCTCCTCGAACTGAAACGCCTGCTGAAAAATCGCCGCAGTATTGCGGTTGTTTGCTTCATGCTTGCCTTCACGATTTTCATGGCCTGGGTGCCGACGAGCTTCATCATGAGCCACGACACCGCAGGGAATCCACTCACCGGTCTCGATGCGCTCGCTTACGACAAAAATCTCGAGCAGGGCATCGCCGGAACCGTCACGCCGGAAAAAGTCCAGCAGGCGCTCATTACCTACCAGGATGTCTTCGCCCGCTACAACGCGGAGACAACCTTTGATCTGCCAGACGAAGCCTACGATGAGATCAACGCCGTGCAGGGGCTGCTCTTCGATCTTGGCGATCTCTACCCGGACAAAAACGGCCAGACCCAGCCGTGGCTCGAGATCGATCCCGACGAGGTCACGAGCTATTATGAAACGATCCCTCTGCGCGTTGCAGCCATCTCTCAGGCGCAATATCCCGCCGTGTCTGGCGTAGGCGATTATTTCACAGAGCTTTACGCCCAGGTCGATACGCCGTTCAACTATGTGCCTGGCGCCGATGCCACGACGCTGGACTATCTGATCCTGCTCTCGTTCGTGCTGCTCCTCTGCTGCGCCCTCATCACCGCGCCGGTGTTTTCCAGCGATTACCAGACCGGCGCCGACGACATCCAGCGTTGCACGAAAAATGGGCGCGCCCGTCTCGGCTGGACGCGCGTGTTTGCCAGCCTGCTCATCTGCGGTGTGCTCACGAGCGTTTGTCTCGCGCTTTACTGGTGCATCTCCAACAGCCTCTACGGCTGGGAAGTCACCGACGCTTCAGCGCAGATGCTCGCCCTCTTCGGGCCGCTCACGCCGCTGCCCTTTGATTTCGGCGGGCTGCAGATCCTGTTTTCTGTTCTCGCGCTGCTCACGATCCTCGCCACAGTCTGTGCGGTCCTGCTCCTCTCCTCGCGGTTGAAAAATCTCGTCGCCGCCACCGGCTGCGCGCTGCTGCTCTGCTTCCTGCCAGTGCTCGTCTACATGACACTGCCCGCCATCGTCGTCGACTGGGTCAACACCTTCCTGCCGTCGACCGGCGTCGCCCTGCAGGCCTGCACCCTCTATGCCACGCGGTATTACAACATTCTCCATCTCGGCGATCTCATCTGCTGGACACCGATCGCCACCAGCATTGCCGGCGCTGTCGAGCTCGTGCTCTTCGCCATCCTCGCCGTGGTGAGCTATGTACGGAGACATGCCTAGCCAGCAAAACGCGCGCTGAGCAACATTCTAAAATGTCGCTCAGCGCGCGTTCATTTATTTCAATTGATATTTTGTCTGTCTTCCTTTTCCTATGCGCATCAGTTGTCCCGACTGCGTCATTTCGCGTAAAAGCCGCGTTGCCGTCGACGCACTGATACCAAGCCGCGCTTCCACTTCAGCACGCGTAATCACTCCGCATTCTTTTGCCAAGCACGCAATGCGCGTTTCATCATCCACCACATCATTATAATGGGACACAGTTTCCGTGATAACTCTTGCATTCACATTTGGCAGAATCACCTTAAAGGTATTATGTGTCGTTTCAATAAGCGGTGTAAGCTCAGTTCCGCTGTACGCATTTAGGATCTTTTTGATGCCTGTTCCATATGCCTCGATGAGCCGCAGCCGATAAAACACATTGGCCAGATTTTGATTTCTGCACACAGACACACCTGCCATCACATCTTCCAGTAGAATACCCGGCAAAAGTCCGCCAATCGACACAAATTCTATGCGATCTGTGTAGACGCTAATAAGTCCACTTGCGTGAAACGCGTAATCACGGTGCACCAGCAGATTCATCAATGCTTCGCGCAACGCCTCTTCCGGATAGTCACGCCTATCGATGCGCAGCAATTTATCAAACGTCGCATGGATCTGATTGTAATGATCGAGATAATCATACACCTCGTTCATCTGATGTAAAAGCGAGCCATAAAATTCTCGGCGATCCTTAAACACGCTTTGATCTTCGCCCTCAAAAACTGCCACCTTGATTGTATGCGGACATTGCTCCGAAAGCAGCAGCGCCAAATTGGTATAGAGCCCATCACTATTAATGAGTTTCAGCGTGCGCATCTGCTCTGTACCGAAAACCAGGCCGCGCAGCTCAAATTCCTGACTTGTCGCAACAAACGTCAGCTCCTGCTCCAACGCGCGCATCTCCTCAAAACGATCACCATCCGTTTCCTTGATCATTTCGCGAATTGCTGTATCCGACGCCGGCGCAACTGACGCGCCTTGCCGTACATACACACCAGCAGGCCGCAGCCCTTTTTTCGCCAGATAATATGGACGATCCGTTCCACGCTGTACGCTGACAGAAATCACACGTTTTCCATCGCGCTCCAACACATCGTAGTGAACAAACATGGTCACATCCGGTTTGATGGCGTCACGCACCATATTGCTGATCTGCAGCAACGCCGCGTCAACATCTTCTACGCCAATCCACTCTCCGTCATCAAGCACGCCAACATAGAGCGTCCCGCCCTGGCTGTTCGCAAAAGCGACCACTTCGTTTTTTATCTCGTCAACCACCCGAGCTTTTAACTCAACTGTTTCACTTTCCTGTAAAGACATTTTCTCTCACCTCGCACCTAATCTTCTAATCATATTATAGTCTTTCTCGTCTTTCTCGTCAACTTTTGACGAGATGACGAGAAATGACGAGAAAAGCCTGACGATCATGCACACGCATGGTCGTCAGGCTTCTGTTTATTGATTCTCCACGATTTTCCAAAAACGGTCGACCACGGCCAGCATCTCTTCCGGCAATCGCGTGCGACATTCGCTGACGAGGTTTTCCGGCACGCCGTAAAAGGCTTCGGCGATGCTGGCGGCAATGCAGGTGAGGGTGTCACAGTCTCCGCCGAGGCTGACGGCTGTGCGAACGACGTCCTCAAAATCCTCGCCCTCGAGAAAAGCGGTGAGCGCTTCTGGCACAGTTTCCTGACAGCTTTCGACGTGGCTGTAGGTCGGGCGGATCTCGTCGCAGCTGCGCGAGAGATCGTAGCCAAAATTCGTCACAACGTAGTCGCGGATCGCTGCTTTCTCAGCGCCGGTTCGCGCCAGAAAGATCGCGCTCGCGACAGCTTCCGCGCCCTTCACACCTTCCGGATGGTTGTGCGTCACTTCCGCCGTCCAGCGCGCGACGCGCCGCGTTTCTTCCAGGCTGTCGTAGAGCCAGCCTGCCGCCGACACGCGCATCGCCGAGCCATTGCCGTAGCTGCCGTACGGACTCGGATTGATCTTCTCCAGCCATAGCTGAAAACGCGCGCCATAGCCGGCGTCTGGATATTTTCTGCCCCAGCGCTGCATGGCGTCGATGAGCACCATCTTCACAACCTTTTCATCCTTGCCGAGGGTGGCCATCAACGCTTCTGCCACTGCGACTGTCATCACAGAATCGTCGGTAAAATGCGAGCCTGCGCTGAACAGCGGAAAATCCTTCACCTTGGCGCCGCGGTCAAATTCGTACGGCGCACCGATCATATCGCCCAGAATCGCTCCATACATGTCGATCACTCCCTGTTTGTTTTGCTGATTATATTATACCACATGCCGGACGATATTTTTCAGCGAAGGCTCACACCAGCACGCGCAATTGCTGCGGCAGCACGTCGAACACGGCGCTGCGCGCACGTCCCGGCACCTCGCCGTCGGCGTGGACGAAAAGCGGCGTATCCAGCTGCACCTCCACGCGCGTTGCGGAGACCAGGCTGACGCCCTCTGTATGCGTATGGCGGCCGAGGGCCAGAAGCGGCAGCTTGCGAAAAACCTGCGCCCGCGAAAGATCGTCGGCGAGGCAGACGGAGAAACAGCCATCTGCAGCATCTGCGACTGGTGCGATCGGCACGCCGCCGCCTTCCCACGGAAAATTCATGCAGGCGAGAAAAATGAGCGCGCGCAGATCGCGCGTAAGCACGCCCTGCGGCGTTGTGAGCTGCACGCTGCCGCGCGCGGTTTCAATGTTCCAGGCGGCAGAGAGGGTCATGAGTCCATAGCTGAGACTGCCGAGGCCAAAGCGATTGAGCCCGGCTTTCGCACGCGACGCATCCACCTGCGCACAGACCCACGCGTCCATTCCGATGCCGGCGCTGATGCCAAAGCGTCGCGGTGCCTGTCCGTCAACGCACACCTGCCCGAGATCGATGCGCGCGTCGCCGCTGGCTGCGAAAACGCGCTCCAGCGCCGCCCTGGGATCGCGCGGCAGGCCCAATCCGCGCACAAAATCGTTGCCGCTGCCGATCGGCACGACGCCGAGGGCGATCTGCGCAAAATCGCTGATGCCGTTCAACACCTCGTTCACTGTGCCGTCGCCGCCAACAACCACGAGCTTTTGCAGCTCCTGCGCATCCTGACAGGCGAGCTGAGCCAGCGCCGTCGCTTCGCCGGGACTGCGCGTGCACCAGGCGCGAAACGGCAACTCCTGCTCGAGCATTTCCCGCCGCAGCGCGCGCCAGATCTTTCCGCCGCGCCCACGTCCGCTGGCCTCGTTGACGATAAATGTGATCATGATCTTCTCCCCTTTCTCTCCGTATCATAGCGCATTCGCGCCGTAAGAATCAAGCCACGGTTGCGGAGCGCCGACGAAAGTTTTACAATACAGATAGCAACTATTCGTAAAGGAGGCTCTCTCATGAGTCAATTTTTAATGAAACCAACGCTTCACTGCCTCGATTCTGTTAAACAGTTTGCCGAAGAATTCGCCATCGGCGAAGGGGATCTGCTTTTCACCAGCCGCCATTTCTACGACGATTTCTTCGCCGCGCTCGATCTGAAATGTGATTTCATCTATCCGAAGGATTATGGCAAGGGCGAACCGACCGACGAAATGATCGAAGCCATGGCCCGCGACATCACCAAAGATTACAAGCGCATCATCGGCGTCGGCGGCGGCAGCGTGCTCGACGTTGCCAAATTTTTCGTGCTCGACCAGGTAACGCCAGTACTCGATCTTTACGACGGCAAACGCCAGCCAGCGAAAGTGCGCCAGCTCGTGCTCGCACCAACCACCTGCGGCACCGGCAGCGAAGTCACCAGCGTCGCCGCTCTCGCGCTCGTCAGCCGCAGCACCAAAGCCGGCTACGGCAATCCAGCCATGTTCCCGGACAACGCCGTGCTCATTCCTGAGCTGCTCGAAAGCCTGCCAATGGAACCATTTTCCACCAGCGCCATCGACGCCCTTGTGCACGCCGTCGAATCTGCGCTCTCGCCAAAAGCCACGCCGATCGGCAAACTCCTCAGCTACAAAGCCATCGATCTCATTCTGAACGGATTCAAAACCATCGTCGCTGACGGCCCAGAATCCCGCAAGCCGCTGCTCGAAGATTTTCTCTTCGCCAGCACCTACGCCGGCGTTGCTTTCTCCAACGCTGGCTGCGCCGCTGTGCATGCGCTGAGCTATCCCCTCGGCGGCACCTTCCACGTGCCACACGGCGAATCCAACTACGCCATGTTCACCGGCGTCATGCGCGCCTACATGAAGATCCGCCAGGATGGCGAGATCGCTGTGCTGAACGCGCGCATGGCAGATATCCTTGGCTGCGATGTGGCAGACGTTTACGACAAGCTCGAAGATCTCCTGAACCACCTCGTCCAGAAAAAACCGCTCCACGAATACGGCATGACCGAAGCGCAGATCACCGAATTTGCCGACGCCGTCCACACCGGTCAGCAGCGCCTGCTCGTCAACAACTTCGTGCCACTCTCCCGCGACCAGATCGAAGCCATCTACCGCGAATTGTACTGATCGCAAACGCCAGCAACCCCCGAACGATTTCGTCCGGGGGTTGCTTTATTATACAAGAATGATACGGATCACGCCCAACACAGCCAAATGTGCCGGGTAGAAAATATAGAAAAACCATTTCGCAGCAGTGCGTCCACGCGTCGCGCGCTGGCCGTTGTAGAAACAGCAGATAGCGATCGCCGCCAGCGCCGGACCGCTCATCGCCGCAAGGGCGTAGCCGAGATTTTGCGCCAGTGAGAAGCGCCCGATCCCGCCAAGGAAATTCATCGCGCCGAAAAGCAGGATGCTCGTGAGAAAAGCGCGTGGCCGTTTGTGCGCATCCCGTCTCGCCCAGGCAAAGAGCAGCGTGAACGCCGGCGTCAAAATCGCCCAGTCGCATACTAACGACACCAGAAACAGCCCGACGATCGCCAGATTTCTCCAGCATTTGCGCGTGATCTGTTCGCGCACCACAAGTATCACAAAGCTCAGCAGCAGCGTGAAAAGAATGTTCAACCGATACAACGCAACGTCTGGAAATGCCAACAAACATGCTGGCTGAGAGATCACAGCGAAAATCGCCAGCCGCAGCGCGTAACGACGCTTGTCGTGCGTATACGCATAGCCTTCGACAAGAAAATAACACATCGTGATCGCCGTAAACCAGCCAACATCCAGAAATAGCTCCGCCCAGAATGTGCCGGACGTCATAAAGATCTGCGAAATGTGGTTGAGGAGCATCGTCATCATGGCAATGCCTTTGATCTGATCCCGATTCAGCGTGAATGCACGCATGATCCTCACTTCCAATCTATAATGAAGGAATTAAATCGAGAGATGTCGTTTGACCTGTCCAACCTTCTTGCAGTAGCCAACAAGCGCTTTCCAGCAGAAAACGCCAGCGAGAATGAGCAATGCGCCGAGCACGAGCAGAAAGAAGAACGTTGGCACAGGAGCGAGGGGATCTGGTCCGGCGAGAAACACGCCGACGTTGTCCATCCACGGAATGCCGAGATCGAGCAGATAGTCGATCAGCTTGGCGGTGCCGGCGATTGGGCAGAAAATGCCACAGAGAACGAAGACCGGCGCCATGATCGCCAGACATGGGATGACGATCATGCCGGAAAATCCGACGAGGCTGTAAAATGCGCAGACAGTGAGCACGCGCGTCCAGCTGAAACCGTTCGATTCTGCCAGCAGATCGCCGAGATAAGCGCGAGCGAGATCTTTCGCGTCGCCGAGCCGAGCGAGGATCTGTTCGCTCGAAAGTCCCTCGGCCTGCATTTCCTGCATCGAAGCCTTGACTTCTTTGACGATGTCGACGCGCTCCGAAACTGGCAGCGGTTTCAGATGTTTATCGACGGTGTCCAGATATTTTTCCAATTTTGCATCCATGATCTATTCTCCTCTCAATTCCGTGATCGCTTGCAGCAGATTGTTCCATTCCTCGTCCATCGCCGCCACATACGCTTCACCTTCTGCGGTGAGCGCGTAATATTTTCGCGGCGGCAGGCCTTCCTCAGACTCCTGCCAGGTCGACTGCAAATAGCCTTCCTTCTGCAGCCGGCGCAGGAGCGGATACACCGTGCTCTCTGTGGACGAGATGATCGGGTAGCGCTCTAATTCCTGCAGGATCTCATAGCCGTAGCGGGTTCTGTCGCCCAGCATCAGCAACACACAGTATTCCAACGTGCCGCGGACAATCTGACTTTTCCATTTGTCCAAGTTCATTACGACCCCTCCCTCGTTTGATCTATATACATCGTACTACACAGTACTGTTGTTGTCAATAGTACATCGAACATTTCCCTTCAATAATAATCCCCACGACCAGCATTGATCGTGGAGATTATTTGATTCAGACCGCATCCCAGTTGAAATCTGGACGGATGCGCGTCCATTTTTCAATGCGTTTTTTGTTGGCTGTGCGCCATTCGTAATCGTGGCCATTGGTGGCTTCCTGCATGTCCGCATAATACCAGGCATTGGTGTCGCTGTTGTCGGGCCAGGTACGCATTTCTGACGTTGGCCGCAGATGATCTTTCTCTGGCACGCGCTGCAGTGTGCGATTGACAATGGCGCAGGCTTCGGCGCGGGTGATGGTGCGCGCCGGACGCGCGCTGCCATCGGGATAGCCACCGATGAGTCCGAGACGAAACGCGGCGGCAAAATTTTTGGCGAACCATTCGTCGCCACGAATATCGCTGAAAAGCCCTTCCTCGTAGGCAATGTCGGTGTTCTCGAAAAATCGCGTGGCAACAGCTGCAAATTCCGCGCGGCTGATCGGTGCGTTTGGCTGAAAATCGCCGCTCGGATAGCCGCCGATGATGCCCATGCGGCTGAGCGTGGAAACCGGAACATTGAACCAGTCGTCGGCGTTGACATCGTGGAAAGCGTTGTCAGCGGTCTCATTTTCTGCGCGCATGTCTTTTTTGAGCAAGCGATAGAACATCGTCGCCACTTCTGCGCGGGTGATGGCGCCCTGTGGTTTCACTGGCCAGCGACTTTCATCCCAGGATTCTGCGCCGGTGCGATAATCCTCCGGATAACCGACGATGTAGTAAAAATGATCGGTGGTGTTGAGATCGTCCGGTCCATCCGGATCGAGCGGTGCTTGGTCAGGATCGTCGGACGGTTGATCGGGAGCGTCTGGCTGCTCGGGCTCGTTTGGCTGGTCTGGCGCATCTGGCTCGTCCGGCTGATCTGATGGTTGATCGGGATCGTTCGGCGTTTCTGGATGATCCGGTGTTTCCGGATCATCGGACGGCTGGTCGGGATCGCCCGGCTGCTCAGAAAGCGCTGCCACATCGCCGACGGTGACCATGGTGGTCCCGGAGAAGCAGGCGTTCAACGGCTGATCGCCGAGATCCTGCTTGTAGGTATTCGCGGTGGCAGCGTCGCGATCCTGAGTGACGAGCAGACGCGACCAGCCACTTTCGACGTGGCGCGTCAGCGCCTGCTCCACAGCGACTCCGTCGTTGAGATCCAATCCCGGCACGCCATACTCGAGCGCGCCGTACGCCTGCGGCTGATAACTCAGCTGCAGCGGCGTTTCCGCTGCGGATCGCCAGTCCGTTTTTGCCCCATCATAAGTTTCTGCAGTCTGCAGCGCCGCGTTCACATCGTGCAGCGTAGCATCGATCTGATCGTCGGCGGCAAACTGCACCATGCTCTTGACGACCTTGCCAAGTCCCAGCGTGACGCCGACGTCATCCTCTGCTGTGCCGGCATCGGCATGCACGCCAGTTTCATCAACAACAATTTCCACCGCCGCCGGATTGCGCGTGTATCCGGTCGGCACCTGATCCTCCAGGAGAACATACTGCCCCAGCGGAACACGATTCAGCGCCGTTACGCCCGGGACCGTCTGCGCGCCGAGCTGATAGCTTCCGGTGGGCGCAGAGGTCATGACCGGCTTGGCGCCGTCGCGCACCGCGCCCTGCACAACATCGGCAGCATCGTAGAGCGCGAAGGTTGCGCCGTCAAGCGGCGCTCCGGTGTCTGCATCCACCTTCTGCACAAGCAGACGATTTTCAATATTCGGCGCAAAAAGGGTGACGGCGAAATCGCGTGTAAAGTCATCAGATTTGAGCAGCGCAATATCCGCAGGCTGCGCAGCGGTAAGCGTGTCGCTGTCCAGATAGAAAAACGCGATGGTATAATCGACGGGCTGCGTTTGCGCACCGGCGCCCTGGGCGTTCACCCAATAATAGCGGGTGATGTCGCCAGGGAGGTTTTCAAGAATGGTGTAGAAATTGTTTACAGCGTCGCTGTTCTGTTTTCCTTCCTGAAAACGATAGATGCCCTGCATCTCAGGATTTGCGACAATGGCTTCCGCTGCTTCGCGCAGGCCTTCCTTGCCGGTATTCTCGCTGAGGAACCAGCCATTCACAGGATCGCCGTAGACGACCTGACAATTTTCATAGCCCTCTGGTCCGCGCGCGGCATCTGCGCCCTTAAAAACCGCCGCAAAAACAACGCCATTTTTCGCATCATGCGAGCCGCCGTCCACATCCTCCACCGTCAATCCGGTAGAAACGCGCGCTTTTGCCATCGCGTAAGCGCCTGTGTCCCACTCATTCTGCGAAAGCAGGAGACCGCTGAGGCCGGCGCGTTTTTCCAGCCAAAGCTGGATATCGCCAGCCGAACGATATCCCGTCGACACCTTTGTTTCTCGCAGCAGATAATGCCCCTGGCTGAGCGCGCCGAGCGAGAGCAAACTGCCGTCTGAGCGATAAAACGGAAAACTGCCGCCGGCATCTGTGGTGCCGCGCACCAGCGGCTGAGCATTTTCTGCGACGGTATAGTCGGCGTCGGTGTCATAGAGCGCAAATTCTGCGCCTTCCACCGGCGCGCCATCCTGGTCGGTTTTCGCCAGATCGCTGCCAGGGATCGTCGCAAGGTTGAACGTCATCTCCATGTTCGAATCGGTGTTGCCGCGCTCAAGATAAAAGAAATCCAACGTGTGATAGGAATTGTCCGCATACGTTTCTCCGGCGAACTGCGACGTATCTGCGCCAGCGGCTGCGTAAGCCTGGCGCAGCGTGTGCGCATCGTACGACCGATCGCCGCTGTCGTACGCGCCATTGCCGTTGACATCATCATAAACTGTCACGCCGCCCTGCGCAAAATCGATGGCCACCGAGCAGGCGTTGTGATTGCCGCCAAGATCAGCGACACGCACACCATCGATGAAGATCCAAACATCGTCATCGCCGGTGAAGCCAAAAGTCACCGGCTCGCCGTTGTTCTCGCCGCCTGCCGGCTGCTGAAAGCGCGTCGTCATGTGCAGACCAAAGTAGTGCTTGATCGCTCGATTTGCCGAGGAGATCGTGCTGAACAGCTGCCCATCCCTTTCGCCAAAAACCTGCTCGCCGGTGTTGAACGGAAAAAACTGTCCCATGATCCTGCTGGAGCCGCTGGAAACCACACCAGGCGCATCGTAGAGCGTGAAACTGTTCGTCGCTATGTTGAATGCAGCGAAATTGTCCTTGCTGTCGTACGTATAGTAGCCAGCGCTGTTTTGCCGCAAAAGACCGCCGGTGTTAATAAACGCCTGTTTGCCTGCGCCGCTGACGCCGTTAAAAAGATAGGCCAGCGATTCGCCGTCGCCCTGTTCGGTGGCGCTGACATAATTCATCTGCGGATAGCCGTCGTCGCCGAGCGTGCGTTTCACGATGTCCGTTTTCGGCTGCGCCGACTCTGTCCACCAGTTGATATTAAAATCTGCGCTGTTCGGGTTTCCGCGGCCCATGTTCTTGCCAAAATTCAGCACGTGGTCTTTGTTGATGCCCCACTCCGCGCCGTTTTCTGGCTTTCCATCGTCCGGCGCATCCTGAGCATCCAGCCAATAATCGAAGAGATCGACGGTAATCCCCTGTGGATGCAGCGCTTGCGGAGCCTGCGGCACAATGTGATCGCTCACCGCCGCTTCAGCCACTACCGGCGGCAGCAGCCCAGCGAGCAGCGCAACAATGACGCTCGCCGACAGCATCCGTCGCAGCCGCATTTTCTTGTGATACATATTCCTTTCCTCCTCGGTTCTGCGGGACAGAACCTATCTCCCTGACGCAGCAGTTCCCACCTGCTGCGCAGCTGACAATGCGCTCAGCCAGACGCCGGTCCGCGATTCCCCTCAGGCGCGACCGCCTCCCTCCTGTTCACCTCCTTATATAATGATAGAAAATCATCGCTCCAAATTATATCACTACACTAGGATTTCGTCAGCCCTGTATCCCAAAAACTCCTTAATGCAAGAAAAAAGTGCTCTTAAAGCAGCTGCTATAAGAGCACTTTTTACGAGCACTTTTGACCTGTCAATCGCTCATGTCGATATCGAGATTGGTGAACACGCTCCAGCCGGGATAGCGTTTCTGCACATCCTCAACGATGTGCTGGCGGAGCGATTCGCGGTCGTGAATATTGAACGAAATGATGACATCAAAATGGATGTGTTTTTCAGCGTGGTTGGCGTAAAAACCGTGCATCTGAATGACGCCCTTGTGCGCCATGACGAGCTTGCGCACGGTTTCGCGCATATCGATGGCTTCAGCGTTCGTCGTGTTGTAGGCGTAGACGCCGACGGTGGTGATGACGATGCCGTGTTTTTTGAGCACGCGCTCCTGAATGTGGTGGCTCATGTGGTCGATCTCGTCGGCGGTCATGGTTTCCGGCACCTCCACATGCACGGAGCCGTAATAATTGCCGGGGCCGTAGTCGTTGAGAAAAAGATCGTACGCGCCCATGACACCAGGCTCCTCGGCGACGGTGGCCTTGACGGCTTTGGAAAGATTGCCGCTAACGCGCGCGCCCATCACAGAATTGACCGCTTCGCCGATCATCTCAAACCCGCTCTTAATGATGAAAAGCGCGATCACTACGCCGACCCAGGCTTCGAGGCTGAGCCCTGTGCCAATATAGAGCAGCGCGGTGACGAGCACCGAGAGAGAAATGACGGCATCGTACATGGCGTCGAGGCCACTGGCTTCGAGCGCGCCAGACTCGACCATTTTTCCTTTCCGGCGCACGTAGCGTCCGAGCGTCAGCTTGATAACGATGGCGCCGACGAGCACCACCAACGTCACGACGTTGTAGCTCGCCGCTTCGGGATGGAGGATCTTCTTCGCCGATTCCATCAGCGCTGTGATACCAGCGTAGAGAATGACGACGGCGACGACCATCGTCGTCAGATATTCCATGCGCCCGTGGCCAACAGGATGTCCTTTGTCCGGCGCACGGTTTGCCAGCTTGGTGCCGACAATGGTGATCACGCTCGAGAGCACATCGGTGAGATTGTTGACAGCATCGAGAATGATGGCGATGGAGCCGGAAGCAAAACCCACCAGCGCTTTGAAAATGACCAGCACAATATTCGCGAGGATGCCGATCATGCTCGTCCGCACGATCACCTGCTCGCGCTCTGCTTCTTTACTCATTTTTGTCGCCTCCTTCTGTTCATTGCCCCTATTATACCGCAATGCTGGGAGAAATAAACCGACAAATCCCGCGCGCGATCGATAAAAAGATTTTCTCACTCTTTATATTTTCCCCTCTTTCGCACGGCAAAATCTCTTTGCTATGATAGGGACAGAAATATCTTTTCACGCGAAATGATTTTCAAAAAAAGGAGGAACAGCCATGGGTTTTCTGCGCAAACGTCTGCAACGCGTCGGCATGAGCCGCGGCAGCGCAAATCTGCTGCTGGCGCTCTGCACCATGTTCTGGGGCATGTCCTACGTGATGAACAAAATCGCCGGTGCCGGTGTGCCGCCGCTGGAAGTGATGGCCATTCGCTACACGCTGGCTGGTCTGCTCTGCGTGCCGCTTTTTCGTCGGCGACTTGCTCGCGCCACGGCGCGCACCTGGCGCTACGGCATCATTCTCGGTCTCATCGCTTTTGTCAGCAGCCTCGGCATTTTCTACGGGCTCCTCGTGACAGAAGCCTCCACGGCTGCTTTTCTCACAAGCACCGCCTTTGTTTTCGTTCCGCTCCTGCAGACGCTGCGTCATCGTCAGCTGCCGGAGCCTGTCATTCTGCTCTGCACAGGCATGGCTGCTGTCGGCATCGCGCTGCTCTCGCTGAAAGACGGGCTCCATCTCTCCGCCGGCGCGCTGCTTTGTCTGGCTGGCGGCGTGCTCTACGCTGTCTTTATCATCCTCACTGACGACTACGCCCACAAAGAGGACGGCATCGTGCTCGGTGTCATCCAGATCATCGTCATGAGCGTGATGGGCATTCTCTGCACCATCTTTCTCGCCGATCCTGTCATGCCGCAAGGTTTTGCAGAGTGGGGCGCCATCCTCTGTCTGACGCTTTTCTGCAGCGCCTTCGCATTCATTGCGCAGCCTTTCGCGCAGGCTTTCACAACGCCAGAAAATACGGCGGTGATCTTTTCGATGGAGCCTGTATTCGGCTCCTTCTACGCCTTTCTCATTCTCGGCGAATGGTTGTCGCTGCAGGGAATTTTCGGCGCCTGTCTTGTGCTCGCAAGTGTGCTCATCGTCTCGCTCCACGGCACAAACGCCGACCGTTGATTTTACCTATATCCGGCATCGCAAAATCGTTTTGGCGCGATGCGCCGTCGCCGTGCTATAGTGCATGTAATAAGAAGTTTTTAAAAAGGAAGGAAATCACGATGTCGATCCTGCAAACCCGCGCGCGCCGCGTCGGCATGACGCGTCACGGCGCCAATCTCCTGCTGCTTTTGGTGGCAGCCTCCTGGGGGCTGTCCTACGTCCTCCTGAAAATGGGCGCATCCTCCATGCATCCCTTCGAGGTGTTGGCCTGGCGCTTCAGCTTCGCCTCGCTCGCCTGCATCCTCATCTTTCGTCAGCGTCTCACGCATATTCGCATGCGCACCGTTCTCTACGGCGCCATTCTCGGCACGCTGATGTTCGCCTGCAGCTGCGCGCTTATTTTCGGCGAACTCACCACAGAAGCCTCCACCGCTGGTTTTCTCACGAGCACAGCCATCGTTCTCGTGCCGCTGATCCAATCTGTGCGCAGACGCCATCTGCCGGAAGCCCGGCTCCTCGTGAGCATTCTCTGCGCCAGCATCGGCATCGCCATGCTTTCTCTCAAAGGCGGACTTGTGCTCACCGCCGGCGCTGCGCTCTGCATCCTCAGCGCCATTCTCTACGCCAGCCACACGATCACAACCGGCGAGCTTGTGCAACGCGAAGACGCCCTCCTGCTCGGCGTGATTCAGCAGCTGACCATGTGCGCCTGGGGCTGGATCATGAGCCTGCTCTTTGCTTCGCCGTCGCTGCCGGAAACCAGCGAGCACTGGATCATCCTCATCGCCCTCGGGCTGCTCTGCGGCGCTTTCCCTTTTGTCGCCCAGCCAGCCGCTCAGCGCTTCACCTCGCCGGAACACACTGCGCTCATTCTGTCGCTGGAGCCAGTCTTTGGCGCTGTGTTCAGCATGATCATCCTCAGCGAAACGATGTCGCTGCAGGCAATCTGCGGCGCCGTGCTCGTGCTCGCGAGCGTGCTCGTCACAAGCCTGAAAAAATAGACGCCCAAAAAGCCAAAAGCTGTATCGAGCTTCCATCGATACAGCTTTTTTGCGCTCATTTTTTCCTGCCACTCAGCCCCAGGATCACAAAGACCAGCCCCACACCGGCGAAAGCGGGATTCAGTCCCGTCAGCGTCAGCACGATGAAGCACAGCCCCACCGGAATAAATGCACTGTTGTCATTCATGTTCAACACACTCCGTTCTCATCGCCACAAGCATCATTTTTTACGCCGGGTGATCCAGCCAAGCAAAAGGAAGCAGACACCCACTCCGGCAAACTGATCGAGTCCGCCGACAAGCGCCATCAGCAGAAAGACAGCGCCTAAAACCAAAGCGATCATTGCAGCTCCTCCTCTCACAGCTTCTGCGTAAAATACACGTCTTTTTCCTGCACAGCGAATCCCTGTTTTTCGTAGAAATGATAAGCGCCAGCGTCGCGCCGCGTGCGCAGACCGATCTCATCGATCGCCAGATCGCGGCAGGCATTTTTCACCGCCGTCATCAGCTCTGCGCCGCTGCCCTGGCCCTGACAGCGCTGGCAGACACAGAAATCCTCGAGGATATATTCGACGCGATTGTGCCAGTGCCGCACATGGCCCAGCGCCACCGCCGCCAATCCCTCACCGTCAGCAAGGCCAAAGGCCAGCGCATTTTCGCCGTCCATGCCCTCGCGCACATATTGCGTCAGCCGCTGTGCATCGTTCCAGTCCTCGCCCCATGGCGGTCCGGCAAAAGCGTCGCGGATGACCGCTGCAACCAGCGGCACATCTTCCATCGTCAAGCGTTTGAATTCCATTTTTTCCTCCTCAGCGTTTTTCTCCAGTGTACCACAGCGCGCTCCATTGGCAAAGCGCTTATTGATCTCTTAATATTCTAACAGTTCTGCTAGACGCTCGCCCACAAACGTGATATACTATTCACATAGATAATAGATCATCCGTTATCAACGGATCCGAACTACAGGAGGGATTGAAAATGGCAGTATTAGTAAAAGAAGTTATGATCAAAGACATTGTTACCCTCAGTGACAAAGCGACCATCGGCCAGGCCATCGAAATTTTCGCTGAAAAAGAGATCGGCTGCCTGCCAATGGTAGACGAAAACGGCAACCTCACCGCCTTCCTCTCTGACGGCGACATCGTGTACTACGTTGTCAATCATCTGCGTCTCATGCAGACCAGCGCTGCGGCTTACGGCGGACGTCTTCTGCCGGATCCAAAGTGCACCAACTATTTCAGCATGCTCATCAAAAACTGCGTTGACCAGCCTGCTTATGACGCCGCCACCCATCGCGTCGTCACGATCAACGAAGATCAGCCAGTGCGCAAAGCTGCTGAACTGATGCAGAAGAAGCATCTGAAACACATGCCTGTTCTGAACGATGACAACAAGCTCGTCGGCATCATCACCCGCAACGACATCATCCATGGCCTCTTCAGTGACTACCTCGCTGATCCAGACGCTGTCTGCATCGAAGGCTCCGACGACGATTTTTGATCCAATTTTTGATCCACACGACAAACACCCTGCGACCATCCGTCGCAGGGTGTTTTCTTTTTCGCAAAAACTGGCGATCAATAATTTTCGCAGTTCACTTCGAAATAGCTCTGTGGGTGTGCGCAGGTTGGGCAAACTTCTGGCGCTTCCGTGCCGACGACAATGTGCCCGCAGTTGCGGCATTCCCAGACCTTGACCTCGCTCTTGGCGAAAACTTCTGCCATCTCAACATTGTGCAGCAGCGCACGATAACGTTCTTCGTGGTGCTTTTCGATGGCGGCAACGAGACGGAATTTCTGCGCCAGCTCAGGGAAGCCTTCTTCCTCAGCAGTCTTGGCGAAGCCTTCGTACATGTCGGTCCATTCGTAGTTTTCACCCTCAGCAGCAGCGCGGAGATTGGCGGCAGTATCGCCGATGCCGTTCAGCTCCTTGAACCACATTTTGGCGTGTTCCTTTTCATTCTCAGCGGTCTTCAGGAAAAGTGCCGCGATCTGTTCGTAGCCTTCTTTTTTGGCGACAGAAGAGAAATAGGTGTATTTGTTGCGCGCCTGAGATTCGCCGGCGAATGCAGCCTCGAGATTTTTCTCCGTCTGAGTGCCAGCGTATGGATTCGATTTTGGCGCTTCGCTGACGAGCTCGAGTTTGTCGCCGCGCGCCTTGCAAACAGGGCAGACCGGCTCAACGCCATCTTCTACCTGAAAAACTTCGCCGCAAACTTTGCATTTATAGGTTTTCATATTCTTATCTCCTTTTCATAAATCCGCTGTCAATAAACGTCATGCTTTTCTGCCGCTGCGCGACATTCTGGACAAACATAGCTGACCTTGAGATCGTACGAAAGAATGTCACAGCCGAGCTGCGCCGAGAGCGCTTCGGTCATATCCTCAAAGCTCATGTCGGCCAGCCGCCCGCAGCGCTGACAGATCAGATGATCGTGGCGCTGGATGCGATCATAGCGATCCGGTGAATCGGCGAGGGTCAACTTGCGCAGCAAGCCATCGCTCGTGAGCTTTTTCAGATTGTTGTACACCGTCGCCTGAGAAACAGCCGGGTACTCCTCACGCAGCGCCGCCAACACCTGCTCCGCCGTGAGATGATCGCGGGAAGCATTGACGATCTCAAAAATCTTTTTTTCGTATTTGGTCATTTGGGATCCCTTCACTTCATTTTTTAGAACTGTTCTAAATTTATTGTAACGAATCTAATTCCATTTGTCAATAGCGAAATGAAAAATAAATAGCGCTCCGCAGCCAACGGAACGCTTTACAAACTTTTCTTCATTATATAAAAACATCGGCAGGCTTTTTGATCACGCAGCGTAATCAAAAAGCGCTCACCTCCACGCTGTGCCCCTCACTGCGCAAAAGATCCACAAGATCCGCGGTGGCAAGAAAAATCGTGGCGGTGTTGTCGTTCGGATGCACGCCGATGATGCCCTCGCCGCTGAAAAAATCCGCGTCAATGAACCAGCGCACACTTTCCGGCGCAGCATTCAAGAGTCCCAGCGGCGTGACGCTGCCAGGCGTGAGCGCGAGCAGACGCTGCAGATCGTCGTCGGACGCGAAGGTGAGCGGCCGCGTGCCGTGGGCTTTGCGGAATGCTTTGAGATCAAGCCGCTTCTCGCCCCAGACGCTCACGAGAAAAAACGCACGCTTTTTATCGTCGCGCAGGAGCAGATTTTTCGCGATGCGATCCGGATGCGGCACGCCAGCCTCAGCGAGTGCGCCCATGTGAAAGACCGCTTCGTGCTCCGCCAGCTCGTAAGAAATGCCGCGCGCATCGAGCAGCGCGAGAACCTGTGTTTTATCCATCACTCATTTTCCTCCCATCCCGGGCCATCAAGCAAGATGATATCCTCAGGATCGAGCTTGTCCTCCGGTCCCAGTGCGCGATGCACGCGGCAGGGATTGCCAAAGGCGACGACGCCAGGCGGAATGTCGCGCACGACAACGCTGCCGGCGCCGATGACGCTGCCTTTTCCGATCGTCACGCCAGGTCCGACGACAACACCAGCGCCGATCCAGACGTCGTCCTCAATGACGATCGGCGCAGACACACCGACGGCGCCCTTGCCACGCTGCACAGGATCCATGGCGTGGCCAGCGCAGCTGATGATGACGCCTGGCGCGATGAACACAGCGTTGCCAATGTGCACCGGCGCTGTGTCGAGGATCACGCAGTTGTAATTGAGAAATGCGAAGCCGTGAAAATGGATGTTGAAGCCGTAATCGCATTGAAAACTCGGCATGATGCCGACAGGCCCTTCCATGGTGCCGAAGAGATCGCGCAGGATCTCCTGCTGACGCTCGCCGTCTGTCGGATCGGTCTGGTTAAATTTCCAGCAGAGGCGATGCGCCTTGCGCTGGCGCTCGCTGAGCGCGCGGTTTTCTCTGACGGCGAAGGGCCGGCCCGAAGTCATCACTGTGTTGATAAAGGTATCGATGTTCATGGAAATTTCCTTTCATTTAAGAAATAAGAAACGTCAACGTGCTGTCATCGCTCAGCGCGTCTGCGTAGCGCAGTCCCAGCGCGTCAAAATGGCGCAGGCTGTCGAGGTCGGAGATCTGATTTTCCGCCATGAAGCGCACCATTTCACCGCGCGCCATTTTCGCGAAGGTGCCCTTCTGCTTGACGCGGCCGTTCGCAAGCTCACCGAAACGCACGCTGACAAAACGTACAGCGGGCTGCACATACGGACGCACCGCCTTGGCATATTCCTCGCTGGCGAGATTCACGATGAGCGCATCCTCCTCGAGCGCTTCGTAAAGGCGACCGCCCCAAAACGCGTAAAGATCGTGCGCGCCGTCCACCGCGAGCTTCGTCTGCATTTCCAGACGATAAGGCAGCACCGCGTCAAACGGCCGCAGCACGCCATAAAATCCCGAAAGGATGCGCAAATGGTCGTCGAGCCAGACGAGGGCGTCGCGGCTCATCACCTGCGGCGCCATGTGCTGGTACTGCAAGCCTTCGTAGGCAAGGATCGCCGGTGTCTGCGCACGCGATTGGTCGAACGCAGCGAGACGGGCGCTGTTTTCTGCCGCAAGCTTGTCGCTGCACTGCCAGATTTTCTGCCGCTCCGCTGGCGTGAGCGCGCGCAAAAGCGCTGCCAGCTGCGACGCCTCGTCGATGAAAACTGGTTGCGAACGCGCTGGCAGGGTGTCGCTGTCGATGTTCATTTTTTTCGCTGGAGAAATGATGACTTTCATGATCTTGGATTCCTTTGCAAAAGTGCGTGGCCATTGTTTTTGAGCCAGTCGCGACTTTCTGCGTAGTTCGGCAAGATGCGCGCAACCTCCGCCCAGAAATGCCGCGAATGGTTCATTTCCTTCATATGACAAAGCTCGTGCACGACGACATAATCGCGCACCGTCTCCGGCGCCAGCAAGAGCAGCGCATTGAGACTGATCGCGCCGCGGCTGGAACAGCTTCCCCAGCGCGTGTGTTGTGTGCGAATGGTGAGCTTCGTCGGATGGACGCCAAGACGCGCCGCCCATTTTTCCAGCCGTGCGCCGAGATCTGCCTGCGCCGCTTTCCTGAGCTGCGCCAGCTCCTCCGGCGAAAGCGCCGCTCCGCCCCAGTCGCGATTCCCGCGCGCAAGGATCGCGCGCTTTTCGCAGATCCATCGCTCCTTGCTCGCGACAAATGCATCCACCTCGCGCCGACTCATCCAGCGCGGCGCGCGCACCAAAAGACTGCCGTCGTCACGCAGCTGCAGGCGAACGGAGCGGCGATCCGCAAAGATCAGCTCGTAGTCCATCAATAATTCACCGGCTGCTCTTCCAGCCAGTTCGTGAAATCCGTCACCGTGCCGGAAGTCGCCGCCGCATTGCCGCGCAGATTGTAGCCCGTCGCTACATACGCATCGCACAGCGAGGAGATCTCGTCGCGGCTCGTGCCAGCGCCGCTGTCCTCTGCTTCATAGCAACAAACAGGGATGATCGTTTTCTTGGAGAGATCGTATTCCTCCAGGAAGCTTGCCACCGGCATCGGCAGACCGCCCCACCAGTTTGGATAAACGAGGATGATCGTGCCGTAAGCGTCCATGTTTTCCACATGGCTCGCCAGCTGCGGACGCGCCTGATCCAGCTGCTCCTGCTGTGCCTGTTCGTAGGTTTTGTCCTCGTCGCCAGGATATTTCGTTTCGCAGAGGATCTCAAAATAATCGCCGCCCGTCACCTGTGCCGCCGTCTGGCCCATCAGCTGCGTATCGCCGACCAGCGCACCAGAGGCATTTTTGTTCAGCGTCGCCGAGGAGACAATGTCCACATCCTCCGGCAGATCCGCGTTGTTCGCCCAGGAGAAGACCGCCACCAGCGTCGCCTTCGATTCTTCTGCCGACGCGTCGGCAGATTTTTCCGGCGCCGCGCTCAATTCTTCACTGCTCGAAACAGGCGCGCTCTGCGTCTGTTCTTCTTCGTCATTGCCGCAGGCAGAAAACAGCCCCGCTAGGCCCATCGCCAACAGCACACATACGATCCATTTTTTCATTTCTATTCCCTCCGATCGATCGTTATAGAAAAATGATACCCCATCTTCGACAATTTCGCAACGGCAAGCCATTGCAATTGACACCCACGCCCAACTCGACTATACTGAAACCAAAGCGATGCCCTGCACACAAGGAACGAAGGTGAATCATATGGGACGACCAAAGAAATGCAGGAAGGTTTGTCAACTCCCGAACACGAAGGAATTTCTTCCTGTCGGCACTGACGACTGCACAACTGCCATCGTGCTGACCGTCGATGAATTTGAAACGCTTCGGCTCATCGATCTCCAGGATCTTTCCCAGGAGGAATGCGGCGCGAATATGCAGGTAGCGCGCACCACCGTGCAATCCATTTACGGCAGCGCCCGAAAAAAACTTGCGCAAGCCCTCGTCGAAGGCCGGCCGATCCGGATCGAAGGCGGCGACTATCAGCTCTGCGACGGCAGCGGCGGCGTCTGTGGCTGCAGCGCCTGTCACAAACACCATCTCCATTGTCAGCGGGAAGCATCGACCATCGCCATCCATCCCTGTGACAATCTAGAGGAGGATTTACAATGACCAACAAATTCCGTATCTGCCGCAAATGCGGCAACCTCGTCGGCATGGTTCATGACAGCGGCGTACCAATGATGTGCTGCGGCCAGCCAATGGACGTGCTCGAACCAAACACCTCAGAAGGCGCCGGCGAAAAGCATCTGCCCGTCGTTAGCGTCGACGGCGACACCCTCAGCGTGAACGTCGGCAGCGTTGACCATCCAATGCTCGACGCCCACTACATCGAATGGATCTTCGTCCAGACAGAACACGGCGGCATGCGCAAAGCCCTGAATCCAGGCGACGCGCCACACGCAGAATTCTGCCTCAAAAACGACAAAGCTGTGGCCGTTTACGCCTACTGCAACCTCCACGGCCTGTGGATGACCGAAGTGTAAACGAACCGTGCTCAGTAACGAACAGCGCCAGCGATCATTTTGCGATCGCTGGCGCTGTTGTCGTCTATCGCTCGAGAAATCTTGCCGCCGGTCAAAATCGCGCCAATGATTTCCCGTCACAACATTCTGCGTCATCCGCCTGCATTCGCGATTGCATGCTGGAGCGATTTCTGCTATTCTGGAATCAGAAACAAGCGCACATAGCTAAAAAAGGAGGACGACGAAATGACGAAGAAAAATCGACGCGCTGCTTTTACACTGGTAGAATTGATCGTTGTGTTAGCGATCCTGGCGGTGCTCCTGATCGTGATCGTGCCGCGCGTAACTGGCTACGTGAGTGAAGCGCGGGAAACCGCTGCCCAAAACAACGCCTCGGCGATCCTGCGCGCAGCCGAGCTCTACGTGGTTGACCAGGAGGGCGACGGCAAAGATCCGGCAGGAACCTACACCAACGGCGGCGGCGAAGGCGCGACGCTCGACGGCTATATCGATAATCTCGATGAAAAAGACAACTACACCCTCACGATCGTCTACAACGATGACTCGTCGCAATACGATATCAGCGGCAGCTACACGAGCGGCGACATCACCGTCAGCATTCCGGAGATGACTGTTGCGCACAACGACGCATCCGAATGAGCGTGATCACCGCCGCAAACAGCCATAGTCTATCGCCATGCGGCCCGTCATGATATCGAAAAAAATGATACCACGTTACTAAGAAACAAGGCTTGCAAGTTTGGGATGATTCGTGTATTCTATTAATGGCGGATAAAGTTGTACACCTGTCAACCCACTCATCTACTACTACTATGGCAGTTGTTACATGGTTTCTGCATAGGAAGACCCTATTACAGGGTCTTTTTTATTTGCCGGAGCTATTCCGTCGGGAATTTTTCGCGTCGCGCCACCGCGGACATGCCTAAATTTCTTTTTTCTCTATTATTAATTTCTGTGATATCAAACGGACGCTCGGCTTGCTGGGCGTCCGTTTTTGTTCTTGCGACAAACCTTGAACGAAACGTGTGTAGCCGCTACAATAAGATATAATGAGGACTAAAAAATCTAGCGGAGGTGAACCCCATGGCTACGATCGCCATCATCGACGACGACATTTACATCGGCGACATGCTTGCGGAGCTTTTGCAGAAAAACGGCTATGCTGTGCTGCGCGCCTACTCTGGCACAGAAGCGCTCTATCTGCTGGAACACGAGCGTCCGGATCTGGTGCTCCTGGATCTGATGCTGCCGGGACTCTCCGGCGAGGAGGTGCTGCCGCATCTTGACGGCGTGCCGGTCATTATTCTCAGCGCAAAATCTGAAACAAAAGGAAAGATCGATCTGCTCCTGGCCGGCGCAGCCGATTACATCACCAAGCCGTTCGACAACGGCGAGCTTTTGGCGCGCATCGCTGTGCAGCTGCGCCAGAAACTGGCGCGCGCCGGCGAAGTGCTCACAGTTGGCGCGCTGCAGCTGGACACGGCGGCGCACAGCGTGAACACTGGCGGCACGCCGGTACATCTGACGAAAACCGAGTACGCGATCCTCAAGCTCCTGATGCAGCATCCCGGCCAGGCGCTGGCAAAATCCACGATCCTCGAACGCATCAGTCTGGACACGCCGGACTGCACCGAAGCAAGCCTGAAGCAGCACGTTTCCAACCTGCGCAAAAAGCTGCGCGATGCCAGCGGTAGCGATCCCATCGAGGCAGTCTGGGGCATCGGTTTTCGGCTGGCGGACGAATCTTGACGAAATCTTTACCCTTTCCTTGACCGCTTTCTTGACCCTTGTCCGTTAAGATGGAGGCAAACAGACAGGGAGGTGTCCATCATGGACCACATTTTCACAACCACTGCGCTCAGCAAGCGCTATCGCCACACCAAAGCGCTGGATCAGCTGTCGATGCAGGTGCCGCGCGGCGCGATCTACGGCTTTGTTGGCCGAAACGGCAGCGGCAAGACGACGCTGATCCGTCTCCTTTGCGGCCTGCAGGCGCCGAGTGGCGGCAGTTTCCGTCTCTACGACGCTGAAAACACAAGCCCTGGCATCCATCTGGCGCGGCGCAGACTCGGCGCCGTCATCGAGACGCCGTCATTTTATCATCATCTCAGCGCCGCCGACAATCTGCGCCAGCAATATCGCATTCTTGGACTGCCGAGCTTCGCAGATATTCCTGACCTGCTGCGGCTGGTCGGTCTCTCAGATACCGGGCGCAAGGAAGCGCGGAATTTTTCCCTCGGCATGAAGCAGCGCCTGGGCATCGCCATGGCGCTGGCGGGGCATCCTGATTTTCTCGTGCTCGACGAACCGACCAACGGCCTCGACCCACAGGGCATCATCGAGATCCGCGAGCTCATCCTGCGGCTCAACCGCGAGGAAGGCATCACCGTGCTGATCTCGAGCCATATTCTGGACGAACTCTCGCGCCTCGCCACCCACTACGGCATCATCGACGGCGGTCGCATGGTCAAGGAGCTTTCTGCCGCGGAACTTGACGCGAACTGCCGCAAGGCTTTGCGTGTGCGCGTTTCCGACATTCGTGCGCTGACCCGTGTGCTCGACGCACGCGGATTGGATTACGCCGTCGCGGACGACCACAGCGCCGATATCTACGCGGAGCTCGCCGTGAGCGATCTTGTGCACGCCCTCGACGCAGAAAATTGCGCGCTGCTTAGCGCAGAAACGCGCGACGAATCGCTGGAAAGCTACTTCATCTCGCTGGTGGGAGGTGAGCGTCATGCGTAAACTACTCGCAGCTGATCTTTATTTGCTCCGGCGCAGCGCTGCGTTCTGGCTGGCCTTGTTCTTTATGGCGGCAAGCACCACGGTTCTTGTCATCGCCACCTATAACATGCTCACCGAATACGGTTACGATCCCGGCGCGTACACCATCGAAGCCAGCATGTTCTGTATGTTGCCTGGCATCGGCATCATCAACGCGATCTGGCTGCATCTCTTCATCGGTAGCGACTACGACGAGGGAACGATCCGCAACAAATTCATCAGTGGACACACACGCCGCGCGATCTTTTTCTCGCACTGGCTCGTCGCCTGCATTGGTGCGCTCGTCATCCTGCTGGCGAGTTTAAGCCTTGGCGTTTGTCTGAGCTGGTATTTTTTCCGCAGCTTCATGCTCAACGCCACAGACCTCGCTCTCGCCGTTACGAGCTGCGTTTTGCTCACCATTTGCTATGCAGCGATCAACGTCGCGCTGGCGATGAACATTTCTCGCAAAGCCAGCTCCGTCGTCTGTGGGATGATCGTAATGATCGGCATGTCCACCTTCACTTCTTTTCTTGAAGTCGAACTTTCCTCAGTGCTCGTCTCTGGCTGGACGCCTGTCACGCTCAAAGACCATCTGATCCTGTTACTCTACGATCTCCTGCCGAGCGGCCAATGTTCACAGATCAACGCCATGATGTTTGACCACCTGGCGCGCTGGCCGCTTTACTCGCTCATTCTCATCGTCCTCGTAACGGCCGCAGGTTATCTGCTCTTTAGACAAAAAGACATCAAATAAGGAGGTGCCCCCATGGGTGTTTGGCTGCTCATCGTTTTGCTTGCGTGCTGCACGCTCGCGCTCAGCGCCAAGCTTTTTCTGCTGCGGCGCGATCTGCGCGGTCTCGCCGCCGATCTCCACGACCATCTGCACACCGACAGCAACACCCTGCTCACCTCCGACAGCCGCGATCCAGCGCTGCGCGCCGTCGCCGCCACGCTGAATGACGAGCTCACAGAACTGCGCCGCCAGCGCCTGCGCTACGAAAACGGCGACCGCGAACTGAAGCAAGCCGTGACGAATATTTCCCACGATCTGCGCACGCCGCTGACGGCGATCAACGGCTACCTCGATCTGCTCGAGGGCGAAGAGAAAAGCACCGCTGCCGCGCGCTATCTCTCTCTCATCGAAAACCGCACCGACGCCATGACGCGTCTCACCGAGGAACTTTTCCGCTACTCCGTCATCCTCGCCGAAGAAGAACCGCTGGCGCATGAGCCTGTCGTGCTGAACGACGCCCTGGCAGAAAGCCTCGCTTCTTTCTACGGCGCGCTCACATCCCGCGGCATCACGCCGCAGATCAAGATCTGCGACGCGCGCGTCACGCGACTGCTCGACAAAGACGCCCTCGCGCGTGTGCTCGCCAACATCCTGAACAACGCCCTCAAATACAGCGACGGCGATCTCGCCGTCCAGCTCGACGAGGACGGCACGCTGCACTTTTCCAACCACGCCGCCGCCCTCGACGAAGTCGCCACCGCGCAGCTCTTCGACCGCTTTTTCACCGTCGAAAATGCTCGTCACTCTACCGGGCTCGGTCTTTCCATCGCAAAAAGCCTGACCGAGCAAATGCACGGCGAGATCAGCGCTGCTTATTCAGACAGCCTGCTCACGATCACGCTGCGTTTTTCCTCATGACCAATGACAAAGTGTTCGCCATGAAACTCTCGCAAATCTATCCACTGCTCGTCGCCAAAGCAGAGCGCAAGGGCCGCACGCGCGCAGAAGTGGACACCGTCACCTGCTGGCTCACCGGCTACGACGCCGAAGGGCTGGCAGCACAGCTTGAAAAAGACGTAGACTACGGCACCTTCTTCCGCGAAGCGCCAGCGCCAAATCCGAAAGCCGCGCTCGTCACCGGAAAGATCTGTGGCGTGCGCATCGAAGAGATCGACGATCCCCTGATGCAACAGATCCGCCGCCTGGACAAACTCGTCGACGAACTCGCGAAAGGAAAACCGCTGGAAAAAATATTGCGCAAATAATTTATCGCTGAATCGCAAGTTTTCATTTTTTGCACGCGCAAGATTTCTGCGCGTGCTTTCTTTTTTCTGCGCGCTGGCGTACAATAAAACCAACGACAATGAATTGGAGGAGTTCTCATGAAAGTTTTACTCGTCAACGGATCGAGCCACGCCCACGGCACGACGATGCGCGCGCTGGAAGAAATGATCCAGATCTTCGACGCTGAAGGTGTGGAAACGGAGGTCATTCAGCTGGGCGCCCAGGCCTACAAGGATTGTCTGCAGTGCGGTGCCTGCCGCAAGACCGGGAAATGCGCGTTTGGCGATGACGACGGCGTCAACGCGTTCATCAACAAAGCGCGCGAAGCAGACGGCTTTGTTTTCGCGTCGCCAACGTATTACGCCCATCCAAGCGGGCGCATTTTCTCCTTCCTGGACCGCATCTTTTTCACCGCCGGTAAGGATGTGTTCCGCTACAAGGTTGGCGCAGCCGTCGCTGTGGCCCGTCGCGGTGGCAATTCGGCCAATTTCGACGCACTGAACAAATATTTCACGATCTCGGAAATGCCCGTCGCCAGCAGCACCTATTGGAACATGGCCCACGGCCACAACGCCGAGGAAGCTGCGCAGGACGCCGAAGGCATGCAAACCATGCGCAATCTGGCGCGCAACATGGTGTGGATGATGCGCTGCTTTGCCGCAGGAAAAGCAGCCGGCGTTCCTTACCCAGCCAGCGAATACAACGCCGTCACCAATTTTATCCGCTAAAACGCGCTCATCTTTCGAAAGACAACACGTTCCCATACTTCTCACATCACACCATAAAAAAGAACCGTGTAAGGCAATATCTGTCTTATACGGTTCTTTTCTATCCTGTCCAGTAGTTCTATTAATAAGCACCAAGTGTCATAGCTGCATCAAACGCTGCACGCGTAACAGTTTTTACGTTGCCAACTTTCACGCAGTCTCCGAGCTTTCTAAAGCTCTCGGCACATTCTCTAAAGGTTTCTGCTTCTGCAGTCAACGCTTTCATTCCTACTGCCAAAATTACGGTATCACAAGGAATCTTGTGCGAGTTTCCATCAACATCTGTATAGGTGACGCCATCTGCTTCAATGAGTGTGACCTGAGCGTCAACAATGGCTTCACAATGATCGTGTACCTGTCCTTCCAGTTCTTCACGATATGTTCTCATGGCATCGCGTGCCAATTCCGACTTCATTTCAAGAACTGTCACTTTTTTCCCATTCATACCATAATGAACAGCGGTTTCACAGCCAACCTGACCGCCACCGATCACTACCAGAGAACGACCAACTGCTTCCGGCTGATAGAAGCTGTCCCCTGCCCAGATAACGTTGCTGCCATCTACTCCAGGAATCGGTGGAATGAGTGGAACTGCGCCAATGGCACAGATGACGCTGTCAAAGCCCATCGCTTTGATATCCTCTGGTGTCGCTTCTGTATTCAATTTAACGGTAATATCAGGATTTTCTGTCACATGATCGATGAGATAATTTTTATATTTTTTCAGGTCGTATTTGAACGACATGAAATCTGCATCATTTAACTGGCCACCAAGAATGGCTTGCTTTTCAAATAATGTAACTTTGTGTCCTCTCTCTGCTGCCAAAAGTGCGGTCTTCATCCCGCCAGGACCTCCACCGATGATGGCAACATTCTGTTTTTTGTATTCTTTTGGAACGAGCATATCCAACTGTGTTTCACGGCCAGCAATCGGATTGACCGCACAGGAATACATGTGAGTCTTTTTGAAATCATCCAAGCACTGGAAGCATTTAATGCAAGGCACGATATCTTTTGGGCGGCCTTCTCTGATCTTTTCAACAGTATATGGATCGGCGATCGTCCCACGCGCCATTGCCACGATATCCGCTTCACCATTTGCAAGGACACGTTCGATCGCTTCCGGATCCTGGAATGCGCCCAAGGTCAGCACTGGAATATGGATATCTGGACATTCTTTGACAGCTTTGGCAAGATACACATTGCACGCTTCTGGCAGGAAGCTTGTTGGGTGAGTGATTGCGCGCAATCTTGGTTCACGGACAACCCCTGCAGAGATATGCGCAATATCAATACGATCCTGAATCAATTTCAAGAATTCAATGCATTCTTCGATTTCAAAGCCACCTGGAACGCATTCCGAGCCAGAAATACGATACTCAATAAGCAGATCTCGGCCTACACGCTCACGAATACGATCCAGAACCATCATTGGAAAACGCGCTCTGTTTTCAATAGAGCCACCAAATTCATCTGTACGATGGTTGGAGCGTGGAGATACAAATTCCTGCAGCAATGTGCCATGACCGCCATGGATGAGCAAGGTATCAAAGCCGCAGAATTTCACGCATTCAGCAAGGTCTGCATAACGATCAGCCAGTTTGTCCATTTCTTCATAAGGCATCTGATAAAAATGCAGGCCATCGTTTCTTGTAAACTCAGAACATCCATAAATCTTTTGTTTCTTTGCTTCTTCAGTATACTCCCCTTCGGAGCCAAAATGAATGAGCTCATAGGCAGCCTTTGCATCATAGAAATGAATTGCATTGGTCATATGAATAAAGTTTCTCCAGCCGGTTGGGTTTTCGATATCAAAATTCGAATGGATCGGGTTTTTCCCTGGATCATTGACCTGTTGTCCACCACATTCAACCTGTGCTACGCCACCTTTTGCTTTTTCGAGATAATTGCAAATAAACGGCATTTCAGGATAGGTTGGCGCATTGTTTTGAAGCATGTGTGACATTGTTGGTGCTGTGAAGATGCGATTCTTAAATGTAACATTACCAATCGTCAATGGTTCAAAAATATGTGGGTAATACTTATTCATAGCTATTCTCCTTATCTTCGTTACTACAGGATTCATTGAGATATCCGCTAAAGCTGTTTGAGATTAACCTTATGATAAGACAATTCCCGACAGCAGTGAAATGCAATATATAAATCAGCCTTATCCATATTTTCAATTATTAGGACCCACAAACATTATTTATTATCGTACGCATTTATTTCCATATATGTAATCACCCATACGAATAAAAAACACGCCTAATTATATCGATAAGCCTAGATAATCTATCGTTTCTATCACCCTTATTGAAATCCTCTATTTCTCTTTTTCATCAGTGTAATTTATGATTGTTATATGAGAAATCTTCCGTTAAAGCAAAATGAGAGAAAAAAACAAAGGAGGTATTCCTTATGACAACGACCAAAGTCTCAAGAAAAAGTCTGATAAGCTGGATCGTCACCCTGGCTCTGCCGATCATTATCTTATTAATTCCTACCAGTGAAGCTTTCACCCCTCAAATCAGAACATTCTTTGCAATCACCTTAATGGGCATCGCAATGTTCTGCTTCGATGAAGTAGACAATGCCATCGCCGGCATTCTTATGATGCTTCTTTACATCATGACCAGCATTGCACCATCGGCAACGGTATTTTCTGCCTGGACCAACGATATTCCTTGGTACATTCTGGCGACGCTGTTGTTGGTCAATATTCTAGATGATACAACAATCCTGAAACGCATCGCATATCATTGTATTATCTGGACAGGCGGAACATACAATGGCATCATCTTTGGCATCACGATCACTGCAATGTTATCCATCATCATTGTGCCAGGGACATGGACCAGTATGGCAGTCGCTGCAATCACCTTATCCATCATCAAATCTCTCGATCTTCCAGTCGGGAAAGCATCTGGCGGTATTTTGATGGCCGCATGCTTTGGTTTCCATATTGCTTCTGGCTTCATCTATTCGCCTTCCGGGATTCAGATGTTCTTAGATATGTCGAAAAGCGTAGAAGGTGTCGCTCCAGAAAGTATGAACACCAATTTCATTGACTTTTTCCTTCAGGATTTGCCACTGGTACTCTTACCGTTTATTATGGCTTTCCTGATCACAAAATTAATGAAACCAGAAAAACCTATTAACGGAAAAAAATATTTTCAGGATCAGCTCCGTGAGCTTGGAAAAATGTCCACCAACGACAAAAAAGTTTTGGCCATTCTTCTGATTCTGCTTGTCTATCTTCTCAGCAACCGTTGGACTGGCTGGAATATGCTATACGGATTCCTGCTCGCTCCAATCCTTTGCTATATGCCTGGCATCAAAGTTGCCAAAGTAGAGCATTTCCGCAAGATCAATTTCAATGTTATCTTCTTTATTGTCGCCTGCCTGTCTATCGGTACGGTCGCAGCGGCCTGCGGCGCAGGACAATTTATCGTTAATCTCATTGTGCCAATGCTTTCCAACACCGGCACCTATGGATTCCTGGTCATCGTATTTATCTTCGGTGTGCTGGTCAACTTCCTGCTCACACCAATGGCGGCCATGTCTTCGATCGCACCTCTGCTCTCTGGTATCGCACTGACCATTGGTGTTACCCCACTGGCTACAACCTATGCTTTTTATTTGGGATTGGATCAGTTGATCCTGCCTTACGAAGTAGGTACCTACTTGATCTTCTTCAGCATGGGCTATGTCACTTTGAAAGACTTCGCCAAATTGGGCGGCGTGAAAATGGCTGTTTCAACTGTTTTTACTTTCGCTGTTATGATTCCTTGGTGGATGTTCGTCGTTCATATTGTGTAACACGCTTCACAGGCCTTTCGTTTAATCGCGAAGGGCTTGTTTTATTGTGACCCTTGACCAGATATTCAGTTTGTTTTAAGATAGAACCATATAGAAGGGAGGACATTTCATGGAAATCAAACAACTGGAATGCTTCTTGAAAGTTGCTGAGCTTCTGAATTTCAGCCGCGCGGCAGAAGCGCTCTATATTTCTCAGCCAACACTAAGCTATCAGATCGCTGAACTGGAACGCGAGATCGGAGTTGCGCTGTTCGAGCGTGATCGCCGCAAGGTGTATCTGACACCAGCCGGAATAAAAATGCTCGAACCAGCGAAGGCGCTCGTTGAGCAGGCAAATACATTGCCCGAAATTATTCGAATGGACAGCGATTACGAGGAAGGCTTGCTTCGCATTGGTTTTGATGACACAGAAGATCACTTCGAGGCAACAGGAATAACCTCTACAATCGCTGATTTCTGCAATGCCCATCCAGGTGTGGCTCTTTCAATGAACTGTTCTCCTTTTCAAGACTGCATTGAACAACTTGTTGATGGTGACATAGATGTTGCTTTTCTGATTCTCCGAAGCAAGGAAAATCTTCCTGCGGATCTTACATACAAAGCTGTCTATGAAAGTGAAATCGTTTTTGTTATCAACCGCGATCATCCGGCGCAGACATATGAAGAAGCCATTGAAAGCTTAGATCTGCTTTTGGTAAAACAAAAGCCGCGAGGCGCATCCCGCACGCTACGCACTCTGGAAAAGCAGAAGCTGCGGTCTCACGTCAGACATGTAGACTCTCTGGTGGCGGGCTTTGTATACACAGACATGGGAAAAGGGATCATGACACTGTCCAGCACTTATTACAAAGCGCACTGTTATCCTCAATATAAAGCTTTATCCATTCCAAACGAAGCTGCAAAAATCACGCATGTCATGGTTTGGAAGAAAGGAAACGACAATCCCATGATCAGCCGATTGGCTGAAAGCTTCTCATGAAAAAGAACCAGTCTCTTCAAAAATTTGAAGGAGACTGGTTCTTTTTTGGCCGCTCACTCTTTCCACTCGAGGACGACGACGTTTTCGACGTGGCTGGTTTGTGGGAAGAGGTCGACGGGCTGGACTGGGCCGATGGTGTAGTGTTTGCTGAGGGTTGCGAGGTCGCGGGCGAGGGTGGCTGGATTGCAGCTGATGTAGAGGATGCGTGGAATGCGCGCGTCCACGAGGGCGTCGAGGAGTTTGCGGTCGCAGCCTTTTCGCGGCGGGTCGATGATGGCGACGTCGGCGCGGTTTCCTTTCTGGAGCCATTTTGGCAGCCAGATCTCAGCTTTGGCGGTGGTGAAATGCGCGTCGGTGAAACCGTTGCGCTGCGCGGCCTGTTTGGCGTCGGCGATGGCCTGGCCGACGCTGTCGACGCCGTGGAGCGTTTGGCTGCGGCCGGCGATGAAGCTGCCAATGGTGCCGATGCCACAGTAGAGATCGAGCACGCTGGCTGATGGATCCAGTACGCCGAGCATGTCTTTGCCGGTTTGATAGAGCACTTCTGCCTGAGCGGTGTTCACCTGGAAAAACGACGCCGGCGACAGATCGTAAACGAGATCGCCGAGGCGCTCGACAATGGTGGCATTTCCGGCGAGATGGTTGAAGGCACGGCCAAGCATGAGCCGCGGATTGGTGTTGACATTGTGCCAGACGCTGGTGACCTGCGGCCAGTTTGCGGCGAGATTTTCCACGAGCCTCTGTTGGCGAAATTTCTGCGCGCTGGTCACGAAAACAACCATCATCTCGCCGGTGGCGTGGCTTTCGCGGATCATGACTTTGTCGATATCCGGCAGACCGGTGGCTATGATCGCATCTTCAAGCCAGGCTGTGAGACGATTGACTTGCTCGCTGAAAAGCAAACAATCGGCGGCGGGCACGAGATCGTGGCTATTTTTTTCGTAGAAACCGAGCTGCGCCTGGCCGCTTGTATAATCTGCGTGGAAAATGCCCTTGTTGCGATAGCGGAAAGGATCGGCCATGGTTTTGACAGGCAGAACTTCACAATCGAGCTTGCCGATGCGCTGTAGCGCGTCGCGCACCTGTTGTGTCTTGAGCTCGGATTGCAGACTGTCGTCACAAATCATGAGGGCGCAGCCACCGCAAACGCCGGCAAGCGGACACGGCGGTGTGCGGCGTTGGGGATTTGCTGTGAGCACGTGCTCGAGACTGGCGTGGGTGATGCCTTTTTTGCTCTCGCCAAGGCTGACGCTGACGGTTTCTTCTGGCAGAGCGCCGGGAACAAAAACGACCTTTCCATCTGGCGTGCGGCCAACGCCGCAGCCGTCGTGAGAAAGGCCGGTGATCGAAAGCTGTATTTCCATGGAGATCCCTCCTGTTAAAGTGCGAGATAGTAAACGACCATCATCAGGATATTCCAGACGCCGTGCGCGATGACGCTGGCGAAAACGGAGCCGAAGCGCATGGAGATGACATTCAAGAGATAGCCGCCAATGGCGAGGGGCAAAAATCGCTGCCAGTCGAGATGGGCGGCGCCAAAAATGATGGCGGTGAAGAGCATGGCTGCCGGCGCCGAAAGATTGCGGCAGAGGCTATTGTAGAGATAGCCGCGAAAGAGCAGCTCCTCAACGATCGGCCCGAATACGCCCATGGTGATCAGTACAAAAGCTTTCACCCAGAGCGCGTCCCCAGCCTGCATATACGCGGAAACGTTTTGCGCGTCGAGGCCGTTTGGCAGAAAGCTGTTCAGGAAATTCATCGCCAACGTCATGAGCAGATAGATGAGATAGCCGGCGAGGATCGCGCCGAGGATGGTTTTCCAATCCTTCAGCGGACGCGCGCCGATGTCCTGCCAGGATGCGCTGCGCAGATGGAGCGCCAGGACGAGAAAGAGCAGCATGAGACCGTTTTGCAGCCAAAGCCCGCTCACAAGACGGCCGGCCGTGGCTTCTGCAAGCACAGGAAAAAGCTGGCGCAGCAGCTGCTGCAGCCAGCCAGCGATAAAGGCGCCGCCAATATAAATAATGATAAAGTCCAGTGGCTGGATGGTATTTTTTTCTTGGGTCATGACGACTCCTTCCCATCAGAAAGATCAAATGTGGAAGATCAAAATGGCGATCATGGAATAATTAAAAAGTCCGAGAATGTCGGTGGCGGTGGTGATGAATGCCGACGATGCAACGGCGGGGTCGACGTGGAGCTTTTCCAGCGTCAGCGGCACAACGGTGCCGAGCAGCGCGGCCATGAAATTGTTCAGGAGCAGCGTGACGCCGACGGTGATGCCGAGCTGCATGCTGTGCTGCCAGAACGAAGCCACGAGACAGACGATGATGCCGAGCGTAAGCCCGAGAGCGCAGCCGAGAAAGGCTTCGCGCAGAACGGTTTTGACTGCTTCTTTCGGCACGACATTACCGGTGGCGATACCGCGGACGGTAACGGTGCAGGATTGTGTGCCGACGTTACCGGCGATACCGGTCATCATCGGGATGAAGATGATGAGCGCGGCAACCTGCTGCAGGGTGAGCTCGAAATGATCGAGCACCATGCCGGAGCAGATGCCCCCGAAAATGGTGATGAGAAGCCACGGCAGACGAGACGCAAACGCGGTGATGACGCTGGCGCCCTCTTCCATTTCGGCTTCGGTGGTACCAGCCATACGATAAATATCCTCGCTGGCCTCATCCTGGATGACGTCGACGATATCGTCGACGGTGATGATGCCGAGGATATGCTCTTCGTCGTCGACGACCGGCAGCGCGAGAAGGCCGTAGCGAGTCATGATGTCGGCGACTTCTTCCTGGTCGTCGCGCACATTGACGCTGGTGACGTTCTGGCGCATGATGTCGCCGACGAGGGTTTCCGGCCCAGCGATGATGAGCTCACGCAGGGAAAGGATCCCGACGAGATGGTTGAGCCCGTCGATGACGTAGACGTAGTAAATGGTTTCGGCGTCTGGCGCGTAGAGTCGGATGATCTCGATGGCTTTTTCGGCGTTGACGAAAACCGGCACGACAACGAACTCGGTGGTCATCAGACCGCCGGCGCTGTCGCTGTCGTAGGTCAGCAGGTCGGTAATGTCGTCAACGGCTTCGTCTTCGAAGAGCGAGAGGATGCGGCTGCGTTCGCTTTCGTCGAGATCTTCGAGCATGTCCGCCGCTTCGTCGCTCGGGATTTCGTTGGCGATGGCGGTGGCCATGTTGTGTGGAAGTTCGAGGAGGATATCCACCATGAGCTCTTTGTCGTCGAGGGCAAAGAGCACTTCGGCAGCGCCTTCTGGCTCCATGACCTTGATCAGAGCGGCCTGCGTCTCCCGGTCTTCCAATGTTTCGATGTATTCAGCGATGTCTTCCGGATGCTGTTCTTCTAAATATTCCTTGAGCTGTTCTTCCTCTTCTTCGGTGGTGGGAACCTTCAGATCTTCTATCATCCTCTCACTTCCTTTCTATTAAAATATGTTGCTGACTTGTCAGCTGAAATCGTCCATATCAAAACCGAGGTCGTGGAGCACGCCCTCGCGATCGCGCCAGTTTTCTTTGACGCGCACCCAGAGCTTGAGATACACTTTTTCGCCGAGAAGCTCTTCAATGTCGCGGCGGGCGGCGGTGCCGATGCGTTTGATCATCGCGCCCTGCTTGCCGATGATGATGGCTTTCTGGCCGCTGCGCTCAACATAGATGGCGGCGTGCACGATGAGCTTGTCGTCTTCCTCGTCGCGCTCCATGTGTTCGATGACAACGGCGACGCTGTGCGGCACTTCTTCTTCGGTGAAGCGCAGGATCTTTTCGCGGATGAGCTCAGCCATGACGACGCGTTCCGGCTGGTCGGTGACGGCGTCCTCTGGATAAAAGTTCGGGCCGTCGAAAAGATAGCCTTTTGTCGTCTCAATGAGCCGGTCCACATTGTCGCCGCGCTCGGCAGAAAGCGGAAAGATCTCGGCAAATTCGCGGCGGCTCTGCCATTTTACGATGGCGCGCATGATCTCTTCTGGCGTCATCATGTCGATCTTATTGAGGAGCAGAAAGACCGGCGCTTCTATCTTGGCGAGCTGGTCGAGGATGAACTGCTCGCCGCCGCCAAACGGCACGGAAGCATCGACGACGTAGTAGATCACGTCGCCGTCGTAAATCGACGAGGTCGCCGCTTCCTGCATGTATTGGTCGAGACGGTGCTTCGGCTTGTGGATGCCTGGCGTATCAACAAAGACCATCTGCGCATCCGGCGTTGTGAAAATGCCGGTGATGCGGGTGCGGGTGGTCTGCGGCTTGGCGGAAACGATGGCGATCTTGCGTTCGAGGATCTGATTGAGCAGGGTGCTCTTACCAGCGTTTGGCCGGCCGATCAGAGAGATAAAACCGGTTTTCATAATGCTTCCTCCTTTTTCTGGTAAAAAATGCTGACGAATAGGCGCGCGTGCAATGTGCTCTTATTCGCGGGTGACGCCGACTTTATTTAAGAGCGCTTCCTCTTCAGCACGCATCTCGACCTTGTCCTCCGGCTCGATGTGGTCGTAGCCAGCGAGATGCATGAGCCCGTGCACGACGAGATAACAAACCTCGCGCTCAACGCTGTGGCCATATTCCTCCGCCTGGGCGATGGCGTGGGGCACAGAGAGCACGATGTCGCCGAACGGCGAAAGCTCGTCGTCGAAAAGCTCGATCTCGTCATCGCGCTCATAAAGCGGAAAGCTGAGCACGTCGGTGGCGCGATCGATGCCGCGATATTCTGCGTTGATCGCGCGGATGGCGTCGTCGTCGCAGAAGGTGAGGCCGATCACGAGCGCGTCAGGCAGTCCTTCCTGCTCGGCGTAGAGCGGCAGGATCTCTTCCAGGCGTTCAAGCCAGGCAGGCTCGAGCGCGCCGTAGTCGTTGACGATATCAAATTTCATGGCGCTCCTCCTTTACTTGAGCAGGCTTTTCTTATCCGGATAGGCGACGCGCTTGTGGTACATGCTGGTGATGACACGCACGAGCTCGTCGGTGATCTCCTTGATGTCGCGATAGGTGAGATTACATTCGATGAACTGATGATCGGCCATTTTGTCGTTGATCAGCGTGCGGATGAACCCAGCCACCTGTCCGTGGTTGAGATGGTTGATGTTCGAGCGCACGGCTGCTTCGACGGTGTCGGCGATCATGAGGATGGCTGCTTCGCGGCTTTGTGGGCGTTTGGCAAGATAGCGGAAATCGTCCTTTTTCACAGACGGATCCAGCTTCTTCGCTTTGTGATAGAAAAAGCCGACGACGGTGTTGCCGTGGTGCTGGCCGATGAGATCGATGATCGTCTGCGGCAGGCGCGCTTCTTTCGCAAGGGCAACACCATCCTTGATGTGGGTGGTGATGATGAGATACGACAGGTTCGGGCTGATCTTGTCGTGCGGATTGAAGTCGGTCATCTGATTTTCAGAGAAAAACTCCGGCCGCTTGATCTTGCCGATGTCGTGATAATATGCTGCTGTGCGCACGAGCTGCGCGTCGGCACCGATACGCAGCGCTGCTGCTTCGGCAAGATTGGCCACCTGCAGGGAATGTTGGTAGGTGCCCGGCGCTTTCTGCATGAGCGCACGCTGCAGCGGTGTATTTGGATCGCAGAGCTCCATCAGCGTCAGCGAGGTGGTGACGTTGAAGGCACTTTCGATGTATGGAAGCAACCCGATCGTCAGCACCAGCGTCAAAAATCCATTGCCGACGCAGAAAAGCAGGAGCGTCACAAGCTCGCTGAGCTCAAGGCCGGTGATCAGGTAGCAGATCAGCCCAACCATGGCCATCGCGCCTGTCGCATAAACGGCAGACATGGTGAGGTCGGTGCGGCGATGCAGCACCTTCACCTGGCCGAGGGCCATGAGCGAACCAGCAATGCCCGCGAAGGAAACATAAATGTCGTTGGTGTAGAGGCCGACGATGACGCCCATGATCAGTGTCACAAAGATGCTGTCCTCGTTATCCAAGAGGATCGAGACCATGATCGCGACCGCCGGCAACGGGATCAGAAAATTGACCAGCTCGTCGGCAGACTGCACCGGCCCGATCTGGATCGCCGAGATGATCGGGAAAAGGATCATGATGATGGACATGGAAACGAGCATGAGCGACGCATTGCGCTGCCAGTCCTCACTCGGCTTCTTGCGCGCGCGCCATTCTGAGAATTTGCTCACGGCCAGAAATACCAGCCCCATCGCCAGCACGACGCCGAGGATGATCTTGTACGGTGAGCGGTCGTTGCCGCTCAACAGCGCCTGAATGGCTGCGTAGTCGTCATCGGTGATGACATCGCCCTTGCTGACGATGACTTCGTCCTTCTGCACCTGGTTGACGACCGGCTCAACGCTCTCGACCAGCTCGCGGCGTTTGGCCTCGCTGTCCTTCTGGTCGATGACGCTCGTCGGATAATATTCCGTGTTGTCTAAAATATCGCGCACGATCTTGCGATCCAGCGCGCTGAAGGCCAGAGAATTGTCGACGTCCTCGAGCAGTGTCTGCTTGGCCTCGGCAAGATTCGATTCCTTGACGCCCTTGCCCATGACGTTCGACGCCAGCGCCACAGCCTGCTGATGCAGAAGCTCGACGTGATCGGCGCTGTAGATACTGAGCGCCGACCAGTCGCCGTCGCTGATCTCGGTGCCGAGAAGATCGTTGAGCTCAGCGTGGCGTTCTTCGTACGTCTCGTCCTCCGCGCCGGCTGCCTGCGTTGATTCGTCGACAACGAGGATCTCCTGCAGACGGTCAAACATGCGGTCGATCGAAACGAGCGTCAGATTGTTGAAACGATCGAGGTCGATCTCGTAAACGTCCTCAAAATTGTCCAACAGCTCCTGTTGCTTCTCCTCGGTGGCCTGTTCATCTTCGTATACCACGGAGCGATCGGCAGTGATGGTACGCGTGGCGATGTCGCCAACGGACCAGAAAAGCTGCGCCGACAGCATGCCCTGCATCATCACGAGCGTCATGATGAGGAAGGTCACACAGACGACGAGCTTGTAGGAAAACGTGCGCTGCTCCAGGAAACCGCTAAACGGTCTCCACCGTGGTGTCTTCTTGTGGTTCGTATGATTTGTCTCTGAGCTCATGCTGACTCAACTCCCTCGCCTGAAAGCGGTCGTAGGCACGGATAATCTTGGCCACGACAGGATGTCGGACGACGTCCTCTGCTTGCAGGTTGTAAAAACCGATTTCTTCGATATTCTGTAGGATGCGATACGCCTGGCGCAAACCAGATTGGCTGGCCTTCGGCAGATCGATCTGAGTGATGTCCCCGGTGACGACGGCTTTTGAGCCGAAGCCGATGCGGGTGAGGAACATCTTCATCTGTTCCGGCGTGGTGTTCTGCGCTTCGTCGAGAATGATGAACGCATCGTCCAGCGTGCGCCCGCGCATGTAGGCAAGCGGCGCGATCTCGATGATGCCTTTTTCCAGATGACGCTGCGCAGCGTCAGCGCCGAGCGTGTCGTAAAGTCCGTCATAAAGCGGACGCAGATACGGGTCGATCTTTTCCTGCAGATCGCCCGGCAAAAAGCCCAGCTTTTCGCCAGCTTCCACCGCCGGACGCGTGAGAATGATGCGCTCCACCTCGCGGCGTTTCAGCGCTTGCACAGCCATGACAACAGCGAGATAGGTTTTCCCCGTTCCCGCAGGACCGATGCCGAAGGTGATGGTCTTTTTGCGGATCAGATCGATGTAGTCCTTCTGTCCCTTCGTTTTTGGGCGGATCTGCTTGCCGCGCGGCGTGATCATCAACACCTCGTTGAGTCCTGCCACCTCGGCGTTCGCCATGGCGCGGGCAGCGTGTGTGAGCGCATAGTGGATATCGTTTTCTTCCAGGTCGCGCTCGCGCGCCAGGGTGATCAAATGCTCAAACAGCGTGCGTGCAGCAGCCACGCTTTCCGGCGAGCCGTTCAGGATGACTCGGTCGCCGCGCGCCACCACATCGCACAGAAGGTTCGACGTGACGAGCCGCAGCCAGCGATCAGCCGGCCCAAAAATGCGTGGCGCCACTGTATCTTCCAGGATGATTGTTTCTCTCAAAAGTTTGTGCTCCTTCTTTCTGCATGTCAGATTGCATACATGTTCTATTCTATTATACGCGATTCGCATCCATTCGACAATCTCGAAATATCATGCCAACAGCCCTTGCAATCGCAAATTTTAACGCTTATCATTAGAGAGACCACAATCCGCCCAATTTCAAAAGGAGATCCCATGCTCAAACTGATCAGAAATTTTAACCGCAACATCCACGAAAACATTCGTGAGAATCGCCGCGTTTTTCTACTCTACACCGTGCTGCGCGTGCTCGTCATCGTCGCCCTCGTGCGCGCCATCATGAACGGCAACTACAACGGCGCCTTCATCTGCCTGCTCTCGCTAGGGCTTTTTCTCGTGCCCTCGCTGCTCGAGCAGGGCTTCAAGATCCACATTCCGCCGCTTCTTGAAGGAACCATCTATCTCTTCATCTTTTCTGCAGAAATTCTCGGCGAGCTCAACCATTTCTACGCCGCCATCCCGCAATGGGACACCATCCTCCACACCCTGAACGGATTTCTCGCAGCAGCCGTCGGCTTCTCGATGATCGATCTTCTGAACCGCAACAGCCGCCATTTTCAACTGTCACCATTCTATCTCGTCATGGTCGCCTTCTGCTTCTCGATGACCATCGGCGTTATCTGGGAATTTTTTGAATGGAGCGCCGATCATTTTCTGCTCATGGACATGCAGAAGGATTCTCTGATCAGCAGTATCAATTTCGTCTACTTTGATCCGAACCACAGCCAGAAAGTCATCCTCATTCCAGACATCACCGAAACCATCATCCACACCGCCGACGGCGCCACCTACACCGTCCCCGGCTATCTCGACATTGGGCTTAACGACACCATGGGCGATCTCTTCGTCAATTTCATCGGCGCCGCCACCTTCAGCATCCTCGGCTACATCGGTATGCGCCACGCCGGTCGCCACAAAAAAGCGTCCCTCGTTTTCGATCTCGTGCCAAGCCGCGAACAGGACACCGCTCTCGACGACAACTACGCCTTCGCAGAAGACGACGGCTTCACCGATGGCATCGACGAAAACGGCCAGCCAAAATAAAATCACAGGCCACTCTGCGCTCATGCGAGCAGAGTGGCCTGCGTTTTTCGCGTGCATTCTCATTGACAGTCACAATTATTGCAACGCGCAGCTAGTCCCCGTGGGATAAAAAAACAAAACCGCCACTCTGTCAAGTGACGGAATCTGATTAATGGTTTCCAAAAGCTGAGCAAACCGCTTATCGGCAGTGCTCTTTTTCTATGCTCATTAGACGATATCCCAGCGTACGCTGTCAAGCATGACCCACTCACAGCGTCTCGGTGCGATAAGCGCTGTAGCCCTCGTATTCATAGCTGCGATCGATGCCCTTCATAAACAGCGCGCGGTCCGCCACGCGATCTGTGAGCGCTGCGCCAAGGAGCGTCTTGATCTCCGTGTCCCGCACCGGACTGCGCTCCATCGCCAGAAGATAATCCTCCTTATCCACCAGCGACCAATCCACAACCTTGCCCAGCGCCGCTTTGAGCATCTGATCCAGCCAGATGCGCATACTGCGACCGTTGCCTTCGCGGAACGGATGCGCCACGTTCATTTCCACATATTTTGCGACGATCTCGTCAAAATTATTCTGCGGCATGCGCTCGATCTCCGCCACAGCCGCTTCGAGATAAAGCGCCGATGCAAAACGAAAATGGCCCTTTGCGATATTCACTGTGCGCAAATCTCCCGCAAAATCGTAAATATCCACAAACAGCGCACGATGGATCTGCGCCAGCGCAGCGAACGTTCCTGGCGCCATTTGATCCAGCGCACCGCTTTCAAAAAGCGCCAGCGCTTTCTGCTTGCTGATGCGTTCTTCTGCACGCGCCAGCTCCTGTGAATCGGTGATGCCAAGCTTATTTTCCAGCGTCATAGCGCACCTCCTTCTCGTACAGTCATTATAGCACAGACGACACACAGCGTCCAAAATAAAACAGGCGCTCCGCGATTTTTTGAGCGGAGCGCCTGTTGCGCGTTATTTCGTATATTTCTTAAGCGCGAGATAGTAGAAACCAGCGAGCATGATGCTGCCGCCGATGATGTTGCCGATGGTGACGGGGAGGAGATTATCCACAAGGATGCTTGGGATATCCAGCCCATCCATCTGCGCCTGGGTGATGCCGAAAAGCTCAGTGGCAGCGGCTGCATAGTCGGGATTGCCCTTGGCAAGGAAACCGAGTGGCAGGTAGAACATATTGGCGACGCTATGCTCGAAGCCACAGGCGACGAAGACCCAGATCGGGAAAAAGATGCCGGCGACTTTGCCGACGGTGTCCTTGGCGGTGGCGGCGAGGAAGACGGCGAGACAGACGAGGAAGTTGCACCAGATGCCGCTAAGGAGCGCTGGCCCAAATCCGAGGCCGACCTTGCCGACGGCGGTTTTGATGGCGTAAGCACCCATGCGCGCGCTGGAAAGATCGAGCTGGTTCATGGCGTAGACGGTAACTGTCAAGAGCACAGCGCCGATGGCATTGGCGATGGCAACATAGACGAGATTCTTGGCGACGCCGCCGAAACCGATCTTGCCAGTCGGAATGCCGAGCACGTTGAGACAGCTGCCGGTCAAGAGCTCGGAACCGGTAAGCACGATGGAGATCAGCCCGACTGGGAAGATGGCGCCGCTGACGACGCGACCGACGCTCATGTTATCGATGGCGTGGCCTGCGATGAGCGCAGCGTCTGCCCCGAAGGAGATCATCAGCCCGGCCATGATGCCCAATAGCAGGGTTTTCATAAACGGATAGGTCACTTTGTTGATGCTGTTCTGCGTGAGGATGTCAACAACCTCTGCAGGTGTGTTCAAACCTTGACTCATTGTCATCGCCCCTTTGTTAAAATTCAGAGTATTTTGTCATGGATTCCATTATAAAACATTTTCAGCGCTGGCGCTACCGACATTTTTAGCGAATTGTCCGCAGTCGATAAGCTTTGTTTATGGTTTGCGTTTCCAGCTGGTTGCCAGGCTGGTGGATTTTGTGGTACAGTTTACTCAACCAACGATTTCTCACGCTCTGTTCACGAAAGGACGACCATCTATGTCAACAGAAACTTTTCTCTCCGCTGACCGCTGCACGGAGATTCATTATCACGCCTGGCTGCCGGAAGGGACGCCGCGCGCGGTGCTGGTGCTTTTTCACGGGATGCTGGAGCACAGCGCCCGCTATGCGGAATTTGCTGCGGCGTTGAACGCGCAGGGATTTGCTGTCTACGCGCAGGACCATCTCGGGCACGGACGCAGCGTGCATCCAGAAAATCTGCACGGCCATTTTGCGGACTGCGGCGGCAATGGCTTTGTCATCCGCGACTGTCTGCAAATGCTCACGCTGGCGCACGCTGCCCATCCAAAAGCACCGCTCTTTCTCATGGGCCACAGCATGGGCTCTTTCCTTACGCGGCAGCTGCTGCATCAGTTTTCGCTGCCAAAATTATCCGGCGTCATCCTCATGGGCAGCGGCCGCCAGGCGAAGGAGCTTGTGCGCTTTGCCCACGCCGTCACCGGCGCAGTCGCGCACCACAAGGGCGCGCGGCACAAAAGCGATGTGCTCTATAAGCTGATCCTCGGCTCGAACAATCTGCGCTGCCATCCGCACCGCACGAGTTTTGACTGGCTCAGTCGTGTGCCAGAAAACGCCGACGCTTTCGCGACGGACCCGCTGAACGCAGATAACTTCACAGCGCAGGCCTACAGCGACATGCTCGGCGGCATGCTCACAAACTACGACGAGCGCCGTTTGGCTGCGCTTGACACAAGCGTGCCGGTGCTCATTCTCTCTGGCGACGCGGACCCGATCGGCGAATACGGTCGCGGAACGCGCCGCTTGCTGGCGGAATACGAAGCCCGCGGCTATGACGACGCGACGATGATCCTCTACCCTGGCGCGCGCCACGAGCTGCTCAACGAAACGAACCGCGAACAGGTGACTGCAGATATTCTGGAATGGATCGAGGCGCGGATGTGAGAAAGCACGCAAAAAGAATCCGCACTGGAAACGATCAACCAGTGCGGATTCTTTTTTGCGAAATTAAGATCGTGCGTGTTTAACAGCGCCTGGTTTTTTCGAGAGAACGCCAAAAACAGCACAGAGCATCATAATCGCCGCGACTACCACAAGAAGCACGAGCGCCCAGTGTGTGCCCAGAGCTGTGCCTGCTGCGATATTTTCCGGAATGGCAGCCTGCCCCAGACTCACAACGGTGGAGGCTACCGCTGTACCGACCGCACCGAACAGCTGTTGGAGCGTATTGATGACCGCCGTGCCATCCGCCGTTTGTGCGTCCGGTAGGCTTCTCAATGCATATGTGGTGGTGTTCCCCGTGCAAAGGCTTTGACCAATGCAATACAGCACCGCGATCGCCATCATGACGTACGCGCTGACGTGCAGCATAAAGATCAGCTCCAGCACCACTTCCGCAAGAATGCAGGTAAAGCCTAGGAGCACTGGAATCTTTGCGCCAATCGTATCATAGAGTTTCCCGCTGAAAGGATTCATCAGCGCGCCGATCAAACACGCCGGCAAAATGATGCAGCCAGAAAGAAAAGCAGAATCACCATTCGTCTGCTGGAAAAAATTCGGGATCATCAGCCCGCGCGCCAGGGTTAGAAACTGGCACAGCAATAGAGCAATGAGGCTAAAAGTAAACGCCGGCGTTCTCAAAATCGTCAGATTCAGCAGCGGCGCTTCGCGCTGATTACAATGCCGTTTGAATCCCCAAAGGACCAGGGCGGCAAAAATGATCATCACCCATACCACAGGGCTGTCGATCCCCCAGCTGCTGATATTGGACAGCGCGACCAGAAAACATGAAAAACACAGCGCCAGCATCAGAAATCCACTAAAATCAAACGGTCTTTTTTCAATGCTTGAGGATTGATAGATGCAAGTGATGCCGCCAATCGCCGAAAGGATCACAAACGGCAGAAGGCAAGCAAAGATCGCGCGCCATCCCGCGATGCTCACGATCGCCCCACCAATCGCCGGGCCAACGGCCGGTCCCAGCGCAATGGTCAGTGTCGCGAACCCCATGATGGTCGCAGTATTGCCTTTTGGGATCTGCTCAATGACGATATTGTTCATCATCGGCATCGCCATCCCTGTGCCAATGCCTTGCAGCATGCGTCCCAGAATCAGCACGCCAAAATTGGGCGACCACATGCCCAAGAGCGTCCCTGCTGCAAAAAACGAAACCGCGACAGCAAACAACGTTCTGGTTCGAAAACATTTTTTCAGCCAGGACGACGTCGGAATGATCACCGCTAGCATCAGCAGATTGATCGTCGTCACCCACTGGACCATCGATGTGGTAATATGAAACTCCCGCATCAATGTCGGAAAAATAACGTTCATCGCCGTCTCCGCGCAAACACCTGTGAACGTCAATAGCCCCGTTGCAACAACGGAAATGATCACGCACCGATCCAAGCGGCGTTCGAAAATGATCTCTTCCATATTTTCCTCCTTTTCTCGTTATTCTATGAATTGTCCACTTAGTGTTTGCAGCGACGCAACGACTGCCTCCTCTGCGTCAAGGAGCGGTTGCTCATTGTGTACCCAGCCTATGGTACAATGATAGTCCATGTCTTTTATATGGATCGGACTCAATAGCCCATGATCGTGCGTTTGGATCGCGTGCAAAGGCGAGATAAACAAATACGGCCCAATGACCGGCAAGCGCCACAGGCTGTTGAAATCATCAATATAGAGAAGATCCAAGTCGCTGCGATATTGACGAAACATTTGTAAGGTCAAGTCATTGATGTCCGATTTATATTGGATCACGGGATAGGAAAGGATTTCTTTCATCGTCGCCGCGCCCTGCTGCGCCAGCGGATGCTCCCGACTTGCCACAAAGACCATTTCATCTTCAAAAAGCGGATGGAACCAAAGAGAATATTCTTTAAGCTTGCTTTTGAAAAAGACTGCGTCCAAATTGCAATACAGGATCAGCCCCAGGTTGATCAAGCCATCCCTCAGCATATTCAGCACCGCCTGACTGCTTCCTTCCTCTAAGCGGATGGTCAGATCTGGGTGTTTTTGCCGGAAATCAATGATCATATTCAACAGCAGGCTATCAGAAAAATACGGCGTTCCCCCGATGGTCAGATTTCCCCACAAGTTTCCGCTTTCAGTTCCGGTCAATTTATCCAGCTTATTGAGCTCTCGAAGGATATTTTGCGCAATCTCCAACACTTGCTCTCCCTGCAGGGTAAAAGTCGTCCCAATGCGATCACGTACCAACACAGGAAAGCCCAACTCTTCTTCCAATTCTTTCATCGATTGACTGATCGCTGGCTGGGAAGTATAGAGCGCACGGGCAGCCTTGGCAATAGAGCCGTGCTCAGAAATAGCGACTAGATAACGAAACTGATTGAGTTTCATGATGGATTCTTCTCCTCTCAAGACTATAAAAGATCAGGCCAGTTCCACCACCGGCCTGATCCACGCGTCAGATATGCAGGAACCCGATCAAATTCCAGTATGGAATAAAAACGGCTACCAGGAAGATCAAGTTTACAACCATTTTTATGCCAAAGAATTTAGAGAAATCTTTCAACTGCATCAGCCCAAAAGAGAAGAACAGCATGTAAAGCGGATATTCATATGGCAGCAAGATCTGATCCGACCCATGCAGAATGGCCATCCACATCACTTCTGGATTGATGCCGACAGATAAAGCGATCTGGGTTAATGGAACGGTGAAGGTGGATTGGATCGCCAATGGCGTCAATAAGAAGTTTACCAAAACCACCAACAGCCATACAAGCCCTAAGATCAGCGTTGGGCTCTTATCGGTCAAGAGCGGCATAACCAGATCACTAACGATCGTTCCCACGCCCAGCGAAGAAGCCACAGAGCCAATGCTCATGCAGGCAACCACAAAAATGATGAAAGGAAAATTTGCTGTGCGAATGTCATCCGGCTTACCAATGTTGATCCCTGGAATAAAGGCCAACAGCGGCGTCAAAATAAACACATAGGCTGCGTCTACGCCATGCAGAGACTGAGTCAGCAACAGCGCAAAGAGAATGATGCATACAACAAGACCTTTTTTCTCATCTTTTGACATGGCGCCGAGCTTATTATATTCTTCCACAAAGTAAGCTTTCTGGCTCAAGCCCATTTTTGGCATGAACAACTTTGCGATAATGAACAGTAAGACAACATAATACACAAAGTTTGGCCAGTTGTGGAAAATATAGGACGTCCATGTCGTCGTATTAAAGCCAGCAACTTCGCCGCCGATCCAACACATTCGGGTTCAGCAAAAAGTTTGTCGGAATCTGGGAAGCCATCGCCGCTGCCAGCATAATGCCAGCAGCCTCCGGCGATTTTCCCAATCCCAATGCTTTGCAGATCCCAAAACCCAGGGTTGCCAATGGCACCAAGGCTTGCGCAGGCGTCATCACGTTAAGAACCAGGCCTGTGATCCCAATCCCAAAAATGATGCCCATGTAACTGCCACCAGTCAGGATGATGCATTTATACGCCACGCGCTGGAGCAAGCCAACGCTGGAAAGGACATTTGCTAAGATCAGCCCACTGATCATCATCCACGGCACCGTCTGTGTCCATGGAGACAGCGCCACATCAGCCGGCGCTATCTGGATAACAACGTATAGAAACGGCAGCAACAAAGAAACAACTGTCTGATTGAGCGTGTCAAAAGCGAACAACAAGATCGCGCACAATGTCAACGCCAGAAACAGCTTGATCGGCTGCGTGTAGATATCATTCGTCGGAATAAACAGCAACACGATCGGAAGCCCTAAGGTAACAACCCATTTAATCGCATTTTTTGTATTCAGCGATTGTGTCATGATGAAACTCCACCCCTCTTCTTTTTAGATCGTCGCGATTTTCGAGAACTCTCATTGTGGTTTCGTAATGCGTTTACGGAACTCCAATTTCGGCGTGCCATCCGCTTGCAGCTCAATGGTCTGGAACTGATTGTTCATCAGCGGATTGGTGAATGGATAGTCCGAACGCACATGGAAGCCTCTGGTTTCTTTGCGATTTTCAGAAGTAAGGGCGACCGCTTCGGCACAATCTAACAGGTCAAGCACTTCCAGAACACGGATCATTTCATGAGAATTGGCCGCTTTGATCTGTTCATGGGCATATTTTTTCAGATCAGCGATGTACTTTTGGGCAGCTTTCAGAAGGGTTTCGGAGCGCACCTGCTTCACGCTGACGTAACGATCCATGATCTGGTTCAGCGTTGAATTGGCTTCCATCCAGCTGGCGCCATTTTCTCTACCCAGAATGTCTTGATAGAAAGCGAGAGTCTTTGCGATCAGCGGATGGTTTTCAACATCCTCATCCGGATACCCTTTGCAGGCTTCGCTGGCGCTTTCACCGGCAATTTGCCCAAAAACAGCCGCGCTGGTAATATCACCACGTACATTGCCGACCATATCGCCTGCGGCATAGAGTCCTTTCAGACTGGTTTCAGCATATTCGTCTATCTGCAGCCCTTTGGCATTGAGCGCGAATTCATAGGTGTTAAATTCGATCATTTCTTTTCTAAGATCAATATCGTACTGATCCAGATAATCATTGATCGAGGTATCCCCTTCTGAAACAAAAGACTCCCGCATATGTTCCAGATCGTCCTCACTGGTCATGGAGCAATTCATATACACAGGACCCGTGCCAGCCAGCATTTTTTCATCAAAAACGCTTTGCCAGATGTCCGATGTGACATCCCCCAACTCACGAGTAGGTTTCGTAACAAACGGTCCGACAGGTTTACCATTCAAATCTGTCAGCACACCGATCCAGGTTGCTTTCCCACAGCGTGCAAACAAACTTGGGCCAGCATGTTTGTATGGAATGTCCAGATTGACCAGTTTCGCGCCAGCTCTGTACGCAGGCCCCAAGCCGCCGGTAGATGGGCAGCCAGCGCCATTCATAACAAACGCCGGATTTGGCCCAGGATAAAGCCGAGGCGTTGCACCAGTAGTCATAATGATGGTCTTTGCCTGAAATACGACCAGGGAAGGTTCATCGTGGCTGGTGTCCACGCCAATGGCGCCGATCACCTTATGATCATCATTCGTCAAAAGCTCGCTGATCATCACGTGGTTTTTGATTTCTACGCCGCGTTTTTTTGCTTCTTGGGTCAACACCAGTTTCTGATTGTGTCCATCATATTTCAAATGATAGCGCCGGCGATTTGGCATCGCATGTCCTTCAAAATTCCACTTCCCGGTCGGACGCATATTGATGCCATAGCCTTCCCATTTTTGGATCAGTTCAAAAGAACAGCGCATCATCAAGGCAAACAAGTTCGCATCCTGAAATGGACCAACCAGCGTTTCCATGCCTTCCTGGAGAATTTCTTCAAAATCGTCACCATGATACTCCGGCAGATAGCACATAAAATGGTCATTGCCCGTGGCGCCACAGCCTGAGCGTTTTGTGTTGGCTTTTTCTGCAACAACAACGTGGGCGCCGCCCTCGGCTGCCGCGATGGCTGCCTGCATGCCGCCAATGCCACCACCTACGACAAGGACATCAGCTTTCACGATCTCTTTCTGACGCTGAATTTTCATTTTACATCTCTCCTTTCGCAGTTGGTACATCAACATGCAGCATCATATGGGACAGCGGATAACGCATTGTGATCGCGCCCACCGGGCAATCCAGCGCACACGCACGGCAGTGCCAGCATTCGTCCGGATAGCGCACTTCAATGACTGGAGGCTTGGTTTCAGTCTTATGGATAACATCCATGCAACAGATGTCCGCGCAAGTGCCACATGAAATGCATTTTTCTTTATCAATGATAGGAGGCATGATACACACTTCTTTCTCTAAAATACTTTCTCATGAATGAAGACCGTGGCCACAGTCATTTATTACAGTTCATATCTTATCACATTTATGGATGGATTACATAATACTGTTTTATGGAGCATCCATATAAGCACAGATTATGACAGTTGTCCGCATGGAACTCCACTCAAACTCTGCGCCATCTCTTCACCTGTCATTGAACGCACACAAAAAAAGGACCAAGATGTCTCAACAAAACATCTTGGTCCTTGTCTCATTTACTTACCCTTCATAGATCACTTCGTCGTCGTTGATGGTCTGTTCTACGAACTCGCCATGCTGCACTTTTTCAGGATCAAGGCCAAGGAATTCATCGGTCAATGGGTTAACATTGAGGATCGCAAAATCGGCCTGTTTGCCAACGCTGATGGAGCCCTTGTCTTCTTCTTCGTAGTGCTGCCATGCGCTATTGATGGTGACGCATTTCAGCGCTTCGTAAGCGCTCACACGTTCGTCGCGGGTATCATGAGATTTGTTGCTCCAATCGGTGATGCGGCTGTCGCCATCACTGGAACCATCTGCAGAGCCGCGGCCGATCGGCTGACCGTCGCGGGTGATGCGGGTCGCTGCGTTGTAGACAGAGAAAAGCATGTTCGGAGGAGCAACTGGAGAATCCTGATGCATGGTCACATTCGCGCCATCAGAAAGGGCGGTTGCCATTGGGCTGATGACCTGGCCACGGTCAGGACCGAGGGTGGAATAGAGATGATAGTCGCCATAGTAGTAAACATGGTCGGTAAAGAACGAGAGGGTAACACCCAGATCAGCTGCCTGCTGCACCTGAGCCTCCGTAGCGGTCTGTCCATGGATGATGACCGGACGGATCTTATCGGCCATCGCTGCAACTGCTGCTTCATCGTTCAGATCCACACCATTGTTGACGAGTGCCTGGCTGTAGCAGTCAAGGAACTGCTGGATCGCGCCAGTACCGTTGGCGTGAACATGGAAAGAAATACCACGGCTGACAAGGCTGGTGAACTGTTCAGTCAAGGTTGCATCGTCGGTGCGTTTTCCTTCTGCTTCACCCCACCACCATGCGTTGCTGTCGTCGGTATTGGCAAGGAGTGTTTCGTTGGCGTCACGATAGTAACCGCCGCCGGAAACAGTGTCACTGTCATCTTTCGCGAACCATGCGGTCTTACCCTGTGGAGAACCATCGCCGAAGAGTTTTACTGCGCCATACTTGAGGCCGGTGGCGTCATAATCGTGGTCAGCAGAGGCCTGTCCGCCATCGAGGGTGCTGCTCGCATCGTAACTCATCAGGCTGATGATATCGATGATGCGTTCATCTTCAGAGATACCGTCCATCACTGCGGACTTGTCACCGCCGCCACCACCAGCGACAGCAGTGGCGATACCGTAGCTGGCGTAGACATCCATGGCGTTTTCAAGCACGCCGGAGGAGCTTGCTGTTCTGTTAGTCGTAGAGTTCCAAAGGGTACCCATCATCGCCAGACCATAGAAACCGCCTTCACGGACGACGCCAGTGTATTCGCCGTGCTCATCGACATCCCAGTTGACGGATGGATTTGCATAAGCTGCAAGCGCTTCATCCTGAGCAACAGCCTGTTCATACAGTTCGATAGCAAGGCTGTTCAGTACGCCTAAATGGCTGCTGGCATGGATGTAGATGATTGGGTATTCTGTGGAGATCTGGTCGAGGACTTCCCTGGTAGGCATCGCGTATGGAGCAAGCCCCATTTCTTCCCAACCATCTTTGAATGTAGTGTTGTCGAAACCGTTGGTTGCAAACCAGAATTTGCCGCCAGGTTCATTTGGGCCATAGTCTGCATCATAGGTATGGTCGTTGACCCAGGCGTCAAAATCTTGCTTGCCGATCTCAACGAGGGCTTCCAAGCTGGTAACGCCAGAGGATGGAGAAGCATCTGCGAACTGATCGGTCATATCAATATGGCCGTGCGCATCCACGAACGCTGGGATCATGGTTTCGCCGTTCAGGTCGACGTCTTCATATTCGAGGCCTGCGAGGGCTTCGGTGAGTTCTGCCACTTCTTCATCGGTGTAGGCAACTGCGAGAATGATGCCATCGCCAGCGAGGACGGCTTTTGCATAGATTGGATCGCCGTTTTCATCTTCGCCGACGTTTTCGTCAACGGTGATGATCTCGCCGTTGTGGTAGTAGCTCAGCTTGTCATAGCCGCTGAGATCGATCTCATCAGAAATGGTCGCGCCGGTGCGCTGCAAAATGGCTGCATATTGTGCGCGGGTGGCGTTGCCCTGTGGTGCGATGGTGGTATCGGTCATGCCGCTGATGACGCCGTTTTCAAGCGCCCAGATCATCGCATTTTCTGCCCAATCAGAGACGGCATCTGCATCGGTGTATGCATCGAGCACGCTGCCATCACCAACGGACGTATCCTCGCCGTTCTTCTGCGCGAAACGCTGCATAAAAGCGACGAGCTGTTCACGCGTGACTGGGGTGTTTGGTTCAAATGTTGTGTCGCTCATACCGGCGACCATGCCATTGTCCGCGCCCCAAGCGACAGCTGCTGTGTACCATTCACCGTCTGGCACGTCAGTGAAAGCGGATTCGCCGTCACTAGCTGGTGCGCCGCTCTGACGCCACATAACGGTGACGACCATAGCACGTGTTACATTTTGTTCCGGTCCGAACTGGTCATCGGCAACGCCAACGAGCAGACCGTTATCGGTGACATAATCAACTGCATCCTTATACCAGGCATCCTGAGCTACGTCTGTGTAGCCAGCCCCTGACGACGCTGTGTTTTCCGCGGCAAATCCAGCTGCCGGGGTCAGTGTAAAGAGCATTGCGAACACCATAAGGATGCTCAGCGCTCTACGGCTGCGTCGTCTGTTCTTTTTTGATTGGCGGTTCATAATTACCCTCCTTATCGATGGTCCTTTATTGCAAATGGTCGTTCGGAACGCTCTCCTTTACACGATCCTCCTCTGCTGTTTTTTGCTCCGATCGGTCGTATGACACGCACGCATTTCATAGCATTTGCTTATCCGTTCAACTACCACCAATTATATCAGTGCGCTGTCATGCCGTCAATTAATATTCCGAACATTTCACCATTAAATATTCGCATGGATGAGGAACTGCATTCACAAAAATAAATATATTGCACGGCAATAAAAAAGGACCACGCTGTTCGTGTGGTCCTTTTGCTTACAAGCGGCACCAGTCGATGGGATCGAGTCCGTCCTGGATGAGATAGGCGTTGGTACGGGAAAATGGACGGCTGCCGAAAAATCCGCGGCTGGCAGAAAGCGGGCTTGGATGCGGGCTTTTGATGATATGGTGGCGATGGGTGTCGATGAGAGCGACTTTGCTTTGCGCGTGCGCACCCCAGAGGATGAAGACCATGGGTGTCTGGCGCGCAGAAAGCTTGGCGATGATGGCGTCGGTGAGGGTTTCCCAGCCGTGGCCGGCGTGGCTCTTTGGGCGTCCCTGGGCGACGGTGAGGGTGGTATTCAAGAGGAGCACGCCCTGCTCAGCCCATCCAAGGAGACAGCCGTGGTTTGGACGCACGCAGCCGATGTCGCTCTCCATTTCTTTGAAAATATTCAACAGCGATGGCGGCGGCTGCACACCGGGGCGCACGGAAAAACTGAGTCCGTGGGCCTGCCCTGGCCCGTGGTAAGGATCTTGGCCAAGGATGACGACTTTTGTGGGCGCATACGGGGTTACACGCAGAGCGTTGTAGATGTCTTCCATTGGTGGGTAGACGCGCTCGCTTGCATAAGCGTGCTTGAGAAATTCCCGTAGCTCTTTGTAGTAGGGCTTCTCAAATTCTTCGTCGAGCACTTCTGCCCAATCGTTCTGCAAAAAATGAACCATTGTGTTTCACTTCCTTGTTTCATCTCCTTCTATTGTGCCACGAATACGAGCGCTTGTCACGCATAAAAAAGCACGTCCATCCTGACGGACGGACGTGCCTGGTACACATCTTAGAAGAGCAGCAGGGTGCTGAGGGCATTGGTGCCAGCTTCGATCATTGGATCGAAGAACAGCCCCATGGCGATGCTCATGATCATGCAGACGGCGAGGGCGATCTTGATTCCGATCGGGGTCTTGATCTTGGTCATGTCCGCATCTTCTGGCACCGGCGCGAAATAGCATTCGCGGACGAGGCGCAGATAGTAGTAAACGGAGACCATGCTGAACAAGAGAGCGATGATAGAAAGGATCAGGTAGCCGCTCTGAATGGTGGATGTGAAGATGATGAATTTCCCAATGAACCCACCGGTAGGTGGCAGACCGCCGAGGGAGATCATGAAGATGAAGAGCCCTGCAGCGATGAGTGGGGAGCGCTTGCTCATACCAACGTATTTCTTCATATCAGTGGTTCCGCTGGCGATCTCGACGTTGGAAGCTGCGATGAAGGCACCGATGTTGGCAAAGGCGTAAGCTGCTACGTAGAAGCAGATGGCGACGATGCCGAGGGTGTTCGCTGCGGCGACGGCGAGGAGCAGATAACCGACCTGCGCGATGGAGGAGTATGCGAGCATACGCTTGATATCGCGCTGTGGGATAGCGACAAGGTTCCCGAAGATGATGGAGAGCATCGCGAGAGCGAGGATCACATCAAGCCAGGAATCGCCGTAGTAGTTGAAGTAGTTGAAGAGCAGGCGGCAGAGCACGCCAAGGGTGGCGACTTTCGCGCCAACGGCGAGGAAGCCGGCAACTGGCGTTGGTGCGCCCTGATAAATGTCTGGTGCCCACATATGGAATGGGACAGCGCTGAGTTTATAAGCAAACCCGGCGAGGAAGAACAGAACGCCGACGACCATGAATGCAGTGTGGGAGAAGGCGTAGATGTTCATGGACATTTCCAGGAGCACGGTGGTGCCCATGAAGCCGTAGATCAGGGAAATACCATAGAGCATGACTGCGGAGCTGAGCCCGGAGAGCACGAGGTATTTGATCGCTGCTTCAGAAGAAAGTGCATTGCGTCGAACGATACCGATGAGCACGATGAAGCTCATGGTCATCAGCTCGAGGCCGACGTACAAGGTGATGAGATCACCGGCTGCGGTGAAGACCATCATCCCGAGGGTGGCGAAAACGAGCAGGATGTAGTATTCTGCTTCGCTGTAGCCTTTGCGCTTCACATAATCGGTGGAGCAGAGGGAGATGAGCACAGCGCAGACGAGAATCAGTTCTTTGAAGAAGAGGCTGTAACTATCGGTATAGTACATGCCATTGAATACGATGCCGACTTCCGGCGGATAGATGATGCCGACGACGCCGATGACGACGAGGCCGAGCACAGTGATCCATCCATATGGAAGGGCTGCCCCTTTTTTGGCGATGAGTTTAGCCAGAAGAAGGATCAATCCAAGGCCGAATACCAACAATTCTATTGTAATCGCTTGAAAGGTCAGCATTAGAAGATCCCTCCAATCACGCTGGATTCAATTGCCTGGGCAATAGGTGCGACGCCGGATTCGATCATAGCGCCGATGCCGTGTGGGTAGATCCCGAATACGAAGAGGGCGATGACGAGCACGCAAGGACCTACGAGATAGATCCCGTGGATGTCGTGCAGGTGATCCCACTTTGGATTGCGAGGGCCCATGAAGGCGATGCGGACTGCGCGCAGGCAGTAGGTGGCGGTGATGACGATACCACTGATGGCGATGACTGCCATGAACTGATAGCTGATGAAGCCGAGGATGACTTTGTCGCTGGTGAAGGTCCCCATGAAGATGAGGAATTCGGCGACGAAGTTGAACATACCAGGAAGACCAAGGCAGGCGAGGGCAGCGAGGCTGAAGAGCACGGCTGCTTTAGGCATCTGCTTGGCGAGGCCACCGAAAGCAGAGATGTCGCGGGTGCCAGCTTCGTGGTAGATGTAGCCGATGACGCTGAAGAAGAGGCCCATCATGAGACCGTGAGCGACCATCTGGCTGACTGCGCCGGAAAGGCTCATGAGGTTAAGGGTCGATACACCGAGAAGGATGTAACCCATGTGGCTCACGCAGGCATAACCGACGAAGAGCTTCATGTCTTTCTGTACCATGGCGATAAACGCACCATAGACGATATTGATCATGCAAAGCAGGCCGATGACTGGTGCCCAGAACTGTGCCCCTTCTGGGAAGAAGCTAACAGCGCAGCGGATAAGACCGTACGCACCAAGCTTGACGATAACGCCGGCATGGAGCATGGAAACGGCGGTAGGCGCTGCTGCGTAACCGAGTGGAGACCAGGTGTGGAATGGGAACATCTTAACGAGGAACCCAAACCCAAAGGCAAGGAACGCATAAGCAAAGATCTGGAAGTCTGTGCCATACGCTACAGTGGCGAGCTCATCCATGTTGAGGGTGAGGTGGCCGAGGCCGTTTGCGCCCGCGCCGTAGAGATACATGGAAATGATCCCAACGAGGACGAACACAGAGCCAATGAGCAGGTAGAGCACGAGCTTCATGGCGGCGTAATCTTTACGAACAGAACCCCAAACACCAACAAGGGTGTACATTGGAACGAGGGCGAGTTCGAAGAAGATGTAGAAGAACAAGAGGTTTTGCGAAGCGAATACGCCATACACCCCGCAAACCAGGATCATCAGAAATACGAAGAACTCTTTGGTCCGGGTGTTCATATCATAGGAGATGCAGCTCCCGGCAAAGATGATCAAACTGGTCAAGAGCATCAGCGGCGCGCTGATCCCATCCACTGCCATGATGTAGTTAATCCCGAGGAAATCAGAGCAGGAGATGTTTTCGACAAACTGCATGCCGCCTTCGCTGACATTGTACTGCGCGAACATGAAAAGTGTGAGCAGAAGGTTCACGCCCATGAATCCAATGACCGTTTTCTTCATGACGTCGACTTTTTCGTTTGGAATAAAGAGGACGACGACGGCGCAGAGGATCGGCATCAATGTAATCAGCGAAAGAATTGGAAATCCTAGACTATTCATCGATTACATCCCTCCTAACATCGGCATGGCTTTCCAGAGCACGATCACAATGACGGCAAAGAACATGACGACTGCATAGGTCTGCATGTTACCGGTTTCAGTCTTGCGCAGTTTGGCGCCAGCCCATTTGGTGACGTTGGCGACGCAATCGAGGAAACCGTCGATGATGTAGGTATCGAACCATTTGCAGACATAAGAGAAGCCCATGACGATGACGTCGAAGATCCACTGATAGATCTGATCGATGTAGAATCGGTTGGAGAGAATGCCATAGATTGGACCGCTGGATTTGGCGATCTTGGCTGGGTCGATGCTCTTCTTGTGGTACATGAGGTAAGCAAGACCGATACCAGCAAGAGCCAGCACGGTGGACAGGAGCATGACGAAGTAGTTGGCTTCCGGATGATGCGGTTCGCCGTAGAAGACGTAGGATGCGTAGCCATTGTGCATGAATGGCGCACCAACGAAACCAGCGAAGATGGCAAACACCGAAAGGATGATGAGTGGCACAGTCATGACCTTTGGAGATTCATGAAGGTGACCGTGGGGGGTGTGGTTTTCACCGAAGAAGGTGCGGAAGATGAGACGGAACATGTAGAACGCGGTCATAAACGCAACGATCTCGGCGATGACGAAGTAGCCATAGTGGCCACTGGTGAATGCAGTAGTGATGATTTCATCCTTGGACCAGAAGCCGGCGAATGGGAAGATCCCGGCCAGCGCGAGGGAACCAATGATGAAGGTCCAGGTGGTGACTGGCATGTATTTGCGCAGTCCGCCCATGAGAGCCATGTCGTTGGAACCAACACAGTGAATGACGGAACCTGCACCGAGGAAGAGCAACGCTTTGAAGAAAGCGTGGGTTCCGAGGTGGAAGGTTGCAGCGGTGATGGTGCCAAGGCCGATGGCCATGACCATGTAACCGAGCTGGCTCATGGTAGAAAATGCGAGCACGCGCTTGATGTCGTTGTTGACGAGCGCCATGCAGGCTGCAAAGATGGCAGTAAAGCCACCGATGAAGGCGATGACTTCCATGGTCAGGGTGGCGCTGGAGAAGAGCGCGAACTGACGAGCCAGGAGATAAACACCGGCGGCGACCATGGTCGCTGCGTGGATCAGCGCACTGACTGGTGTAGGACCTTCCATGGCGTCTGGCAGCCATACGTGCAGTGGGAACTGCGCGGATTTACCGATCGGCCCAATGAAGACGAGGATACCCATGAGAGCAACGAGTGCTTCGTTACCATACTGTGGGATGAGCTCGGAAAGCTCGGTGAAATTGAAGGTGCCAAAGGTGGCAAAGATCAGAAAGAAACCGAGCATGAAGCCGAAGTCGGCGAGTCGGTTGAAGAGGAACGCTTTCTGGCTGGCGCGCGCTGCGCTGTCGGTGTCGTAGTAGTAACCGATGAGCAGATAGGAGCACAGACCAACCATTTCCCAACCGAAGAAGATGAAGAAATAGTTGTTGGCAACAACGAGGAGCAGCATGGAGAACACGAACAGGGACAGATAGCTGAAGAAGCGTGGTGTTCCAGGATCTCCGTGCATGTAGCCGATGGAATAGATGGCGACGAGTGTAGCGACGACCATGACGACGAAGAGCATCATAGCGGTCAGTGGGTCGATGAGGAACCCGAGCTCGATGGAGAAATCTCCGATTGCAAGCCATTCTACGCCGTATTCGATCGGATTGTCCATGGTTGCAGCGCCGCCGAGGACTTCCAGACCAATGCCGGAAGCAATGATGAGGTTGACAGCAAAGACGGCGACGACGATGCCAACAGTGAGATTTTTACTGCGGCCGGTAAAGAGGCCGGTAACGGCGAAAGCAAGGAGCGGCAATAATGGCAATAGCCAAGCATACTGTATCATAGTTTATACCCCCCTTACCATTTCAGCCAGTCGATCTTGGCGACGTCGCTGTTGCCGCTTTCGCGGTAATGCTTGATGACGAGTGCCAGACCAACGGCAACTTCTGTTGCCGCAACAACATAGACGATCAAAGCAAAAACATACCCATCGACGCCATTGATCCCGACGAAGCGGTTAAACGCCAAGAGGTTCATATTGACTGCGTTCAGCATCAGTTCAACACCCATAAGCACTGCGATAACGTTGCGCTTCGAAAGAGCGTTGAAGAGGCCGATGGCAAAGAGGAACGCGCCCAATAACAGATAATGTGTGAGTCCGATCATCGGCCATCATCCTCCTTCCCGATCACGATCGCGCCGATCATACCGACGAGCAAAAGCAGTGCAACGAGTTCAACTGGCAGCACATAGGTGCCGAAAAGTTCGACGCCGATCTGCTGGATCCAGTCCTCCGGCAGAGCCTGTGGAGTGATGAGGCTGATCGTGCGAATGACGATGGCCATCACAACAGCGACGAGTACGGCGACGATGCCGGCGCCGACTGCATTACCGGAGAATGGGTTGGTGCCGTCGAAGTTTTCCTGATTGGCATGGCGGGTCAACATGATGGCGAACACGGTGAGAATGGTGATCGCGCCGACATAAACCATGATCTGGACGACGGCAAAGAACGAAAGCTGCAGTGTTGCATAAACACCAGCTACGCCGATGAAGCACAGCACCATGGACAAGGCGCTGTAAAGGATGTTTTTATGAGCAACCATCATGAGCGCCCCGAAGATGACGACGAAGGCCGTCAGATAAAAGAGTACTGGCGAGATCATTCAGCTGCCCCCTTTCCTTCTTCAGCGGCTGCAGGAGCTGGCGCTTCTACTGGTTTTTCAGCCTGAGGCGCTGCAGGTTTTGCGGCTTCTGCTGGCTTTTCAGCGGCAGGAGCGGCTGCTTCCGCTGGTTTTTCCGCGGCTGGCGCTTTGGCCTGAGCATCTGCTGGCTTTGCAGCCGGTTTTGCGGCAGGTTTTGGCGCTGGCTTTGGTGGTTTGACCGGTTCCGGCATGCCCATTGGGTTGCCTTCCGGACGTTTTTTGTTCCAGTAATCGGCCTGGATCTTGTTGAATTTTTCATTCATCGCCTGTGGAATGCCGCTGCAGAAATCGTATTCTGTATTTTCGTAGCTGTAGCAGGCGATCTCGAAGTTGTTGGCGTTTTTGAGCGCCTTGGTTGGGCAGGACTCAATGCACATGCCGCAGAAGAGGCAGTATTCGACCTGCATTTTGTATGCAGTGACGACTTTCTTGCCTTCTTCGTTCTTTTCCGATTCAACGGTGATGACATGGTTTGGGCATGCCCGTTCACACAACCCGCAAGCGATGCACTTGGTGACGTCGTAGTCAAAGAAGCCCTGGCTGGCGGGTGGGAGGTCTGGACGCTGTTCCGGATACTGTTCGGTGATTTCTCGCTTGAACCAGTGCTTACCGGTAACGCCGAGGCCTTTCAATAACCCTATTCCGTACATACATCCACCTCCTATGCCATGAACTGCAGGGCTTTGATGACGATGCCGGTGATTGCGAGGTTAGCAACGGCCAGCGGAATCAAAACCTTCCAGTTCAGTTTGAACATGTGGTCAATGCGGATACGTGGATAGGTCCAGCGTACCCACATGTTTAAGAGCACAAAAACATACGTCTTAATGAAGAGCCAGAGCCAGCCTGGGAGGATTGGTCCCTGCCAGCCGCCGAGGAAGAGCACGGCAGCCAGCCAGCACATGGCGAGCATGGCGACGTATTCACCGAGGTACATGAATGCGAAACGCATGCCACTGTACTCGGTCTGATAACCGGCGATGAGCTCCTGTTCACCTTCTGCCAGGTCGAATGGAGAGCGGTTGATCTCGGCGGTCGCTGCGATCGAGAAGATGATGAAAGCGAGCGGCTGACGGAAGATGAACCAGCCATGTTCGATCTGGTCATAGACGATGTCGTTGAGGTTGAGGCTGCCGGTGAGCATGACGATCCCGAGCAGAGAAAAGAGCAGCGGGATTTCGTAGCTGACCATCTGCGCTGCAGCACGCATACCACCCATGAGGTTGTATTTGTTGTTGGCAGCCCAGCCGGAAAGAAGCAGGATCAGCGTGGTAAAGGCGCTGACTGCGAAATAATAGATGAGACTGACAGGCGAATCGTAGACGGTCATGCCTTCACCAAGCGGCATGACGGCAAAGACCATCATGGTTGGGATGAAGACAACGATCGGAACGAGGTTGTACAGGAACTTATCGGCACGATCCGGGGTTACGGTGTTCTTACTGACGAGCTTCAGGATATCCATGAAAAGCTGGAAGATACCGAACGGCCCCATACGGTTTGGCCCGAGACGCTCCTGGATGAACCCGGAGATCTTACGTTCCAGATAAACCAAAATGATAACGTTGCACAACAAAAAGACGAGGACGACGACGGCTGCGACGATGCGCTCGATCCAGAGGCCGAGGGCCTGGGAACCGCCAAGGCGCATGGTGATGTCGACGATCCAGTTGCCTATGTTGATAAACAGATTATTAAGCACGAATAACTACCCCCTTTAACGGTCCACTTCACCGAGTACGATATCGACCGATGCCAGGGCTGCGACGTAATCCTGCATGAACATGTCTTCAACGCCGACGATGTCCTGCAGAGCGAACACGCTCATCATGCTTGGCGCATGGATGCGCACGCGGTATGGCTTGGTGCCGCCATCACTGACGACGTAGAACCCGAGCCAGCCCATGCCGCCTTCGAGCTGTGCATAAGCACTGCCGGCAGGGACTTTGATCATCTTTGGCACCTTGCCCATGGTTGGGCCTTCGTCTGGCATTTGCTCCAGAGCCTGGCGGATGATCTTGGCAGACTCTGCCATTTCCCAATAGCGCAGCATATAGCGGTCGTAGCAGTCGCCGATCTCACCAGTTGGCACTTCGAAATCGAAACGGTCGTAGACGCTGTAAGGCTTGTCCTTGCGCAGGTCGATCTTGACACCGGCTGCGCGCAGGTTGGCGCCGTAGACGCCGTAGTTTTTGCACATTTCTGCATCGATGACGCCGACATTTTTGGTGCGGGCGAGGAAGATTTCGTTGCCGTTTAAGACGTTCTGGAAATCTTTGAGGGCATCCGGGAATTCATCCAGCCATTTTGTGAGCTTTTCTTTGAAGCCCTCTGGCAGTGGTGTTGGTGCCCCGCCGATGCGGAAAGCGTGGTTGTTCATGCGACTGCCGCTGTAAGCTTCGAGCAGGTCGAAGACTTTTTCACGTTCACGGAACATGTACATCCAGACGGTGTAGCCGTTGAAATCGAGCGCCATGCAGGCGAGATAAACGAGATGGTGCGCGATACGCTGCAATTCACCGATGATGACGCGCACATATTCGCCGCGTTCCGGCACTTCGACACCCAGGAGCTGTTCAACTGCCATACAATAGCCCCATTCATTGAGGATGCAGGAGAGGTAGTCGAGACGGTCGGCGTATGGCACGACCTGTGCCCAGGTGCGATCTTCGGACAGCTTTTCAATGCCGCGATGGAGATAACCGCAAACGTTTTCGCAGCCGACGACTTTTTCACCGTTCATCGTGAGCTTGGCACGGAAAACCCCGTGGGTCGAAGGATGCTGAGGGCCCATATTCATGATATAGGTCTGGGATGGGTCTTTGTCTGTCTGCAGATTCTGCATTTCCTGCTGCTTTTGCATCAGTTCATCGATCGTCTGCGCTTCAGAGTTCGCATAACGACCTTGTGGTTCATAGATACTCATCGTTTTCCCCCTCCCTTACTTTCTCACGTGGTTCTCGTAATCCTTGCGCAGTGGATGACCGACAAAGTCATCTGCCAGGAAGATACGGCGCAGGTCCGGATGGCCCTTGTAGTCGACGCCCATGAGGTCATAGCTTTCGCGCTCCAGCACATAGGCCGCCTTGAACACGCCATCCAGAGATGGCAGCCAAAGATCGTCCTTCGGAATGTGCACAGAAACGCGGATCATATCCATGTCCTCGAAGTTCATCAGGTTGTACACACCGACCATATCCTCTGGATATTCCACAGCGCAGAGATCCAACAGCGCATCATAGCCGCATTTATTGGCAAGATCCATGATCGCCTGCACAAAATCGTCGCGTTCCACAGTGAACGCTGTGACACGAGGATCTTCCTCCTCTTTAAGCGCAGGGATCACATTCATGATCTGTTCTTTGAGCACAGCCTTCACCTCTCTCTCTCAACGATCGTTGGATCGTTGACACGATCCTTCAGCTTCAGGCAGGCATCAAAGAGCGCCTCTGGGCGTGGTGGGCAACCAGGCAGGAATACGTCGACCGGCAAAAATTCCTTCACGCCGCTGACCATCGAATAGCCGCCGGCAAAAGGACCGCCGCTGACCGCGCAGTTGCCCATCGCGATGACGTATTTTGGTTCTGCCATTTCTTCGTAGATGCGCTTGATGAGCGGCGCCATCTTTTTCGTTACCGTACCGGCAACGATCATCAGGTCCGCGTGACGTGGCGATGGACGGAAAACTTCGTAGCCAAAACGCGCTAAGTCGAAACGCGCCCCACCAGAGCACATCATTTCGATCGCGCAGCAGGCCAGACCAAAGGTCACCGGCCAGAACGACCAGCTACGGCCATAATTGAGCACCTTGTCGACCGTCGTCAGCACAACGCAGCGGTCAAGCTCAGCCTGAGTCGGCTGGGTGTTACGCAGATAGTCCGTAACAGGCGAGATTCTTGTCGAAGGGCTCCACCCTTCGGAGGTAGGCATGTGCTCCTCGTCAAAACGCACTTTATCTATTTCCATTCGAGCGCGCCCTCCTTCCATTCATACCACAGACCGATGCACAACAGCACCAGGAAAAGTGTTCCCGCAAGCACCGGGAACATTCCCACGCTCTTGAACGCAAGGGCCAGAGGAAAGAAGAATACAGTTTCAATGTCAAACAATAGGAATACAAGTGCATACATGTAGTAGCCAACACGGAAGTTGACCCAGGCGGTCCCTTCCGTATCGATCCCGCATTCAAACGTTTCACGCTGTTCCTTGCTGTGATAGTAGTGCGGGCTCAAAAGCAAGCTCACGCCAATACCAGCACAGGTCAGAACCAACGCCAACGCCACGAACAGCAGGATGATCCATAATCCATCATTCACCATAAAACCTCCCCTATAAATAATTTCCTTCCCATCTGTGAGAAAACGCACAGACAGAATTTTGGGCATAAGAATGCCTTTTATATCTACTATATTATGCAACATTTTTTAATTAAATACAATTCTCCAGCGAACGATTTACAGAACCATGATAAATTTTTATCAATCAGGGACCGCCGTCCGCCTGCGCAAAAAGCCTATCCAGTGGCTATGTTAAGCCTTTTTCCTATATTGAAAACCAACCACGCTCACTCACATTAAGCCCCGTGTCTTACCATATCACGCAATTCCAATTTATACAATCACTCAAAAACGGCCGTGTAAGCAGCCGCTTTCCGCCCACGAAAAACTGCAATACACAGCGGCTTTCAGCCGCCAGCGTCGTCGGAGCTGTCAAAAAATTACCACAGCAAACATTGCCATTTTTTCATGACCATCCATCAGCTAGAGCGATGACAGAACAAAGAACACAAAAAAGCTCCCCATTTCTGGAGAGCTTTGAGCTATTACAGATACTGCTTCATCTTCAGACGCTCGATGGAGCGATAGAGGGCTGCTTCGGCGCGAACGACGTCGACGTTGCCTTCGCGTCTGTGAGCGAGGCGCTCTTCAGCGCGCTGTTTGGCGCGGGCGGCACGGTCGAAGTCGATCTGGTCGGCGGTCTCTGCGCTTGGTGAGAGGATGGTGACGTGGTTGTCATTGACTTCCACGAAGCCACCGCCGATGAAGATGTAGCCTTTTTTGCCTGCGGCGTCTTCGTAGCGCACGATCTCTGGCTTGAGAGCTGCGATGAGGGCGGCGTGGTTCGGCAGGAAGCCGATCTCACCCTCCGGAGTACGAACGACGACGCTCTTTGCTTCTACGGATAGCGCTTGATGGTCGGGGGCGACCACTTCCAGCTTCAGCAGTTTTTCTGCCATGGTAAACGCCTCCTTACATTACGCTGCCGCTTTTCTTCATTGCCTCTGCTTTGGCGACGGCATCGTCGATGGTGCCGACCATGAGGAAGGCCTGTTCAGGCAGGTCGTCGTGCTTGCCTTCGAGGATTTCTTTGAAGCCGCGCAGGGTTTCCTTGAGCGGAATGTACTGGCCTGGGTTGCCGGTGAACTGTTCGGCAACGAAGAAGCACTGGCTGAGGAAACGCTCGATCTTACGGGCGCGGGCAACGATGAGTTTTTCTTCATCGGACAATTCATCCATACCGAGGATGGAGATGATGTCCTGCAGGTCTTTGTAGCGCTGCAGCACTTCCTGCACACCGCGGGCGATGTTGTAGTGTTCTTCGCCGACGACGAGTGGGTCAAGGATGCGGGAGGTGGAACCGAGTGGGTCTACGGCTGGGTAGATACCTTTTTCGGAGATACCACGGTCCAAAACGGTGGTTGCATCCAAGTGGGCGAAGGTGGTTGCTGGCGCTGGGTCGGTCAAGTCATCGGCAGGGACGTAGACGGCCTGGACGGAGGTGATGGAACCTTTGTCGGTGGAGGTGATACGTTCCTGCATCTGGCCCATTTCGGTGGCGAGGGTTGGCTGGTAACCAACGGCGGAAGGCATGCGCCCGAGGAGAGCGGATACTTCGGAGCCGGCCTGGGTGAAACGGAAGATGTTATCGATGAAGAGGAGCACGTCCTGATGCTGCACATCGCGGAAGTATTCTGCGATGGTGAGGCCGGTGAGGGCGATACGCATACGTGCGCCTGGTGGTTCGTTCATCTGACCAAACACAAGGCTGGTCTTGTCGATAACGCCACTTTCCTTCATTTCAACGAGCAGGTCTTTCCCTTCACGGGTACGCTCGCCGACGCCTGCGAATACGGAATAGCCGCCGTGTTCGTAAGCGATGTTACGGATGAGCTCCTGGATAAGGACGGTCTTACCTACACCGGCACCGCCGAAGAGACCGATCTTACCACCCTTAACATAAGGGCAGAGCAGGTCGATGACTTTGATACCGGTTTCGAGGATTTCCTTTTCAGGGCTCTGTTCTGCGAAGCTTGGTGCTTCGCGGTGGATGGACCAGCGTTCTTCAGCTGCAACTGGGCCAGCTTCGTCGATCGGCTGACCGGTGACGTTGAAGAGGCGGCCGAGAGTGGCGTCGCCGACTGGCACGGTGATTGGGCTACCGGTGTTTTCAACGGTGAGCCCGCGCACGAGCCCGTCGGTGGAGCTCATAGCGACGGTACGAACGATGTTGCCGCCGAGATGTTCGGCGACTTCGAGGGTAACGTCGATCTTGGATTCGAGTTCGATTTCCTGCCCTTCGTCGGAGACGTGGAGGGCGTAGTTGATTTCTGGAAGCTGGTCTGCCGCGAACTCGACGTCAACGACAGGACCAACGACTTTTATGATTTTACCTTGATTATTCAAGACGGATCTTCCTCCTTATGCGTGCATTAGCTGAGCGCGTTCGCGCCAGCGACGATCTCCGTGATCTCGTTGGTGATCGCAGCCTGACGTGCACGGTTGTAGCTGATCTCCAGCTTGCTCAAGAGCTCGGTAGCGTTATCCGTCGCTGCGGTCATGGCGGTCATACGCGCGCCATGCTCCCCGGTCTTCGCATCGGCCATGCAGCCATGGATCTGATTGGACAGATACATTGGCAGAAGCTGGCTCAAGATGGACGCGGCGTCTGGTTCGAAGATGTAGTCGACGCTGTACTTGCTTGCATCTTTATCTTCATCCTGGCCGAGCGTCTCTCCGGCGATTGGCAGGAGCGGCACAACGGTTGGCACCTGGCTCATGACGGAGCGGAACAACGGATACACTATGCTGACTTTATCGTATTTCCCTGTTTCATAGGCGGAGCGGATCTCCTTGGCGATGACTTCGCTGTCGTACGGATCCGGAATATCGTGGGTGTCCAGATAGGCCACATCGACAGGGACACCATGCTTGGTGAAATACTCGTTCACTTTGCGGCCAACGGCAATGACGCTGACTTCGTGGCCAGCGGCCTGGGCCTCTTTGATGACGCGGTGCGCTTCTTTTGTCACATGATGGTTGAAGCCACCGGCGAGCCCTTTGTTGGACGCGATGACAAGGAACGCTTCATGTTTCACAGGGCGCACTTCGAGCAAAGGATCAGAGATCTCACCGGACATGGACGCGGAAACCTGAGCCAGCACCTGGCGCAGCTTTTCCTGATAAGGGCGTCCAGCGCCGATCTGTTTCTGTGCACGGCGGAGCTTGGAGGCGGAGACCATCTTCATGGCGTTTGTGATCTGCTTCGTATTCGTGATACTCTGCATTCTGCGTTTGATCTCTTTAGCGTTTGCCAAGATGTCTCACCTTCCTCTCTTAGCCTTGGAAGCCTTCCTTAAATTCAGCGATCGCTTTTTTCAGCGCTTCTTCTGCGTCGCCTTCCATCTTACCAGTGGAAGAGATCACATCGAGCACGCTTTCTTTGTACTTGGACGCGCGCATAAAGTCAAGGAATTCCTTTTCGAAGCGGCCGACGTTGGCTGTCTGGATGCTGTCGCAATAGCCTTTAACGACCGCGTAGATGCTGACAACCTGTTCTTCGACAGGCATTGGCGCATACTGCTTCTGCTTGAGGATTTCCTGCAAGCGTTCACCACGCGCCAGCGTTGCCTTGGTGCCTTCATCCAGGTCAGAACCGAACTGGCTGAACGCCTTGAGTTCGTTGTACTGTGCCAGGTCGATACGCATGTTACCAGCGATCTTCTTCATGGCCTTGATCTGTGCAGACCCACCAACACGGGAGACGGAGATACCTGCGTTGATAGCAGGACGGATCCCGGAGTGGAAGAGGTCTGTTTCAAGGAAGATCTGACCATCGGTGATGGAGATAACGTTCGTAGGGATGTAGGCAGATACGTCGGATGCCTGGGTTTCGATGATTGGCAACGCGGTCATGGAGCCGCCGCCGTATTTGTCTTCCAGCTTCGCAGCACGTTCCAAAAGACGGCTGTGGAGATAGAATACGTCCCCAGGATATGCTTCGCGTCCTGGTGGTCTGTGCAAGAGCAGGGAAAGTTCGCGGTAAGCGACGGCCTGCTTGGACAGGTCATCGTAAACGATCAGCACGTCCTTGCCGTTAAACATGAATTCTTCGCCCATTGCAGCCCCTGCGTATGGCGCAATGTAAAGCATTGGAGAAGGCTCGGATGCTGTTGCAGCAACGACGATGGTGTAATCCATGGCGCCATATTCTTCCAGCGTGCCAACAACGTTGGCAACGGTCGACGCCTTCTGGCCGATGGCGACGTAGATGCAGATAACATCCTGCCCCTTCTGGTTGATGATGGTGTCGATCGCGATAGCGGTTTTACCAGTCTGGCGGTCGCCGATGATCAGCTCGCGCTGACCGCGGCCGATCGGTACCAGTGCGTCGATCGCCTTCAGCCCAGTCTGCAGCGGTTCGTGTACCGCTTCACGGGTGATAACCCCAGGGGCAACGTTTTCCACCGGACGGGATTTTGTCGTTTCGATCGGGCCCTTGCCGTCGATCGGTTCACCGATCGCATTGACAACGCGGCCGATCAGCGCTTCACCAACCGGTACCTCGATGATACGGCCCGTGCGTTTAACAGGGTCGCCATCCTTAATGTGTTCAAATTCCCCAAGAAGAATGCAGCCGATGTTGTCTTCTTCAAGGTTCTGGGCCATCCCCTTGACGCCGCCAGGGAACTCCAGGAGTTCGTTAACCATGGCGTTCTGCAGTCCGTGTACACGAGCAATACCGTCACCGACCTCGATAACAGTACCAATCTCGCTCGTTTCGACAGTCTGGTCAAAGTTCTGGATTTCTTCTTTTAAAATTGAGCTTATTTCATCTGGTCTAATGCTCATTGGGGACCTTCACCTCCTACAATGTCCTGTGTCATGAGGCGCTTTCGCATGCTCGCTAAACGCGCTTCTACGGAGCCGTCGATGATCTTATCGCCGTATTTCAGACGCACACCGGCAACCAGTGATGGGTCCACAACAACCTCCAAACGGATCGTCTTGCCCACCGCCTTACCGAGCGCCAGAGCGATGTTTTTGGCTTCCTCTTCTTTCAGCGGAAACGCGCTTGTGACTGTCGCATCCGCAATACCATTGCGATCATCCAAAAGCTTTGCGTAAGCCTTCTGGATATCTGAAAGATAACCGGTGCGCCCTTTTTCGATCAAAACCTGCAGGAAATTTACCACGATCTTGTCTACCTGATCCTGGAAGACCTTTGCGATCGCGTTTTTCTTGCCGGCCATCGAAAACTGCACACCTGTGTAAGCCTGCTTCAGCTCTGCGTTACCATCAATCGTTTCGCAGGCATAAGCAAGGTCCTGGCCGATCTTATCGACGTTTTGGGATTCATCCGCGAGCATGAACAGTGCCTGTGCATAGCGTTTTGCTACTCCTGCATCGTTCATTTAGCGTCCCCTACCTCTTTGATAAATTCGTTGACAAGATTTTCATGATCCGCCACCGTCACATTGCGGCCAATGATCTTCGATGCAGCGTCGACAGCCAGATCGGCTACCTCGGCACGCAGATCTTTGAGCGCCTGTTCCTTTTCGCGGTTGATCTCTTCTCTTGCCTTTTCAGATGCACGCGCAGCTTCTTCGCGCGCCTTTGCAACAATTTCAGCACGGGTTTCTTCGCCAAGCTTATTGGCATTCTGAATAATTTCTTGAGCCTTAGTCTGCGCTTCTTTGAGACTTGCCTCGTATTCAGCCTTCAGTGCGTTGGCCTCGTCACGAGCCTGCTCTGCATCGTCCACATTCTTCGCGATCGTAGCCGCACGTTCGTCAAGCATGTTGAACAGAGGCTTGTACAGGAACTTCTTCAGGCAGAACAGCAGAATAAAGAAGTTGATAAGCGCAAATATCAGTGTGGATGGCTCAATGCTCATAAAACCATCTCCTTACTTTGTCATGAATGATTGCGTCTTGCTTTTTATGCGAATCACTTCATTAAAGCTGGGAATACAGCATCAGAGCGATCAAGAGACCATAGATGGTCAGCGTTTCCATAAATGCGAGACCGAGGATCAGCGTCGTACGGATCCCGCCGGCCATTTCTGGCTGACGAGCCATAGATTCAGTGGCACGACCAGTAGCAATACCCTGACCAATACCAGAGCCGATAGCTGATAAACCAATTGCGATTGCCATAGCAAGTGCGATCAATCCAGTTGCATCCATTTGTATGTCCTCCTTGCGCCGCGTTTTCCGGCGGCGTTTCTAATTTGTGATAGTGTAACAGATTCTTCGATTAAAGCTGAGAATACAGCATCAGAGCGATCAAGAGACCGTAGATCGTCAGCGTTTCCATAAATGCCAGACCAAGGATCAGCGTCGTGCGGATCCCGCCTGCCATTTCTGGCTGACGAGCCATAGATTCAGTGGCACGGCCAGTCGCAATACCCTGACCAATACCCGAACCAATTGCAGATAAGCCAATGGCGATAGCCATTGCGAGAGCGATCAATCCAGTTGCATCCATAAAGAAAAATCCTCCTTAAAAAACCTTTTGTGCTACTTTCTCAGTGACAATGATTAGTGTCCAGAGACACCCTCCTCAATATAGATCGTCGCCAGCATCATGAACACATATGCCTGGATCGCCCCGAAGAGGATACTCAGCGCATACATTGGCAACGGCAGGAAGAGCGGGATCATCCCAAAAAGGAAACCAATGACCATTTCTTCCCCGTAAATATTACCGTAAAGACGGACTGCCAACGACAGCGGACGGGTGATCATATCAAGCAGGTTCAGTGGCAGCATCGGCGAGAAGAAGAACTTGAAGAACTTCTTCGGGCTGTTTTTGATCCCAAAGACGAAGAACGCCACAATGGTGATCAGCGCCAGAGCTGCTGTGACGCTCAAGCTGCTCGTCGGCGCCTTGTAGCCGTATTCTACGTGGCCAGCCAAAGGCAGGAGACCAACATAGTTCGAGCAGATGATCAGGAAGAAGATCGTGAGCAGAAATGGCGCGTACTTGCGGCCATTTTCCTTGCCCATGATGCCCTCAATCGTATCCATCAGGAAATCGATGATGTAGCCAAAGATATTCTGCAGACTCCACGTTCTTGGTTTCATCTGCATATCCTTCGTCGCGAGATACGAGAGAATGATCAATACAATCATAACCCCCCACATCGTCGTGATCTCATTGGTCAGGATCAGATTTCCATTCTGATAGACAATATTGGAGACCTCTTCACTGGCAAGCAAAGCTTGTGGGAACAAAAATATCACCTCTTTCTCTTTGTGATCACTGCCCCTTTCTGAGCGTCTGCACCACCAGGGCCACCATATACACAGAAAGCCCCAGCGCCGCGCCGACCAGCGCCGCAACAGAGACGAAATACATCGCCACCATCACCACACAGTCGATCACCAGACGCGACCAGAAAAGCAGTGTCTGTAATAACTTGTTGCCTGTAAGGATAAAGCGCTGAAAAAGGAATTCCTTCCCCAGGCAAACCACAGCGCCTATCACAAAACCAATCACAAACTCGAGCACAGCATGATCCATCATTTTTTCTCCATCCCTTGCGCGTCTTCCTCCTCTAAGCGTAGCACCTCTCTGTAGAGGGTTCGAAAGCCCGCAACGATCGCGATCAGCACACACACGAACGTGCCGTAGGGGCCGATCTGAAAACGAGCGTCAAGCCATGCTCCGACCTTGATCATGATAAACAGTGAGACTGCCAGCGAGATCCCAAAGCTCAAAGCGATATTGAACGCACGGTACATCGGGCTCTGGGATTTTTCCCCACCCTCGGCATCCTTCTTAGACCGGCGCCGGTAATGCATCGACATTCAATCGCCTCCTTGTGAGACATTTCTCAATCTGACAAGATAAGTATAACAAAATGGGAATGTTATCACCATCCATATGTTACCATTTACACATAAGACTTGCTTATTTCATGGAATAGATAAAATTCTCAGAAAAGTATACCGACTTATGACAATTTCTCTCAGCGCCAGTCCACCGGACGTTCCGGCACCAGCCCGAAATGATAGCGGATCGCATCAATAATGCGCGCACACGCCTTGCCATCGCCGTACGGATTCACCGCATGCTTCATTTCCGCATACGCCGCATCGTTTGTGAAAAGCTCCGTCACCGTCTCCACGATCAGATCCGTGTCGCAGCCCACCAAACGCACCGTCCCAGCTTCCACAGCCTCTGGACGCTCCGTCGTATCGCGCAGCACCAGCACAGGCTTGCCCAGCGCCGGCGCCTCCTCCTGCATCCCGCCGCTGTCCGTCAGGATCAGGTCCATCCGCTCCATCAGATTTGCAAACGGCGCATAGTCCAATGGCTCGAAAAGATGCACCCGCTCCAGCTCATCCAGCGCTTCATGCGCCAGCGCCCGCACACGCGGATTCTTGTGCATCGGGAAATAGAAATGTACATCCGGGAAATTCGCGTGCAGCGCCCGGATCGCGCGGAAGATCTGCACCATCGGCTGGCCCAGATTCTCGCGACGATGCGTCGTCAGCAGCACCTTGCGACCGGGCACATCCAGCATCTCCGCCAGTTCCGCGTCAAAGGAAAAATCCTTCTGCACCGTCAGGTGCAGCGCATCGATCACCGTATTGCCCGTCGTGTAGACCGCATCCGCATCCACGCCCTCGCGCAGGAGATTTTCCCGCGCCTGCCGCGTAGGCGCAAAATGCACCGACGCCAACTGGCCCGTCAGCTTGCGGTTCGCTTCCTCCGGAAACGGCGAATACATATTTCCGCTGCGAAGCCCAGCCTCCACATGCCCAACCGGCACCTGCTGGTAGAAGCTCGCCAGCGCACCTGCAAACGTCGTCGTCGTATCCCCGTGCACCAGCACAAGATCCGGCTTTTCCTTGATCACAATACGTTCAATCCCGCGCAGCACCCCCACCGTGATATCCATCAGCGTCTGGTTCTGCTTCATCAGGTTCAGATCGTAGCTCGGCGTCACATCAAAAAGCGCCAGCACCTGGTCCAGCATCTCGCGATGCTGCGCCGTCACAACAACCAACGGCTCCAGATCCTCCGCCTTTTCCATCGCCTTCACCAGCGGCGCCATCTTGATCGCTTCAGGACGCGTCCCAAAAACAAACATAATCTTTTTCATTCATACACCTCATTTATCATTAACAGTCAATATAGTCCGCATAATTTGCCATTTTTCCTCATTATAGCATAACCCCACCACACACTCCACCATCCCACGACATTTTCCCGCCAGGATTGCATCCCGCGCCCACACATGCTACCATAAAGCCAACAACATCCCGCACCCAAAGGAGGAATCCACCATGCACAAGCGCCCAGACTGGGACACCTATTTCATGGAGATCACCCACATCATCGCCAAACGCTCCAACTGCCTGCGCCGCCAGGTCGGCGCCATCCTCGTCAAAGACCATCGCATCATCACCACCGGCTACAACGGCGCACCCGCCGGCATGGCCCACTGCTCCGACCTCGGCGGCTGCACCCGCGAGCGCATGGGCTTCCGCTCCGGCGAAGGCCACGAATACTGCCGCGCCCTCCACGCCGAGCAGAACGCCGTCATCCAGGCCGCCATCATGGGCGTCTCCATAGCCGGCGCCACCCTCTATTGCACCCACAGCCCATGCAGCCTCTGCGCCCGCATCCTCATCGGCGTCGGCATAGAACGCGTCGTCTACAGCGGCGACTACCCCGACGGATTATCCAAAGAACTCTTCGCCGAAGCCGACATCCCACTCGTGCAGCTCAACTGGCCAGTGGAAGAGAAATAATAACCTCCACGACTGCACCTTCTCAAAAATCGTGCCGGTTCATCGCCCAAAAGAAAAGTGAATCCCATACAGGACACATCCCCCTGCCCTCATTATTCGTCAGATTTAGTGCAAAAAAGCACCGAAAAATCACACTAAAAAATGTGAAAATCCACAGATTTTCGCACAGAATCAGTTTTTCATGCAAAAGCGCTCTCTATTTTCGTTCCCATTTCGGCACAAAAAACGCAAAAATGCTCTGGATCATTCCCGATCCAGAGCATTTCAGCTTGTCGAAAAAGGTCGTCAATTGGCGACCTTTTTCTCGTCATATCACCCCACATGCAGTAAAATGTATGTGGGGTGATTCAT
>OLQA01000056.1_pt1 | contig 90966 bp, 102 predicted proteins | sample 1673151 | NCBI WGS metagenome assembly OLQA01 (sample SAMEA3136760, study PRJEB25190) | human gut metagenome | biome: human gut; feature: human-associated habitat; material: faeces | place: Austria | collected 2013
AATTCGTGATGAAAAATCATGGATTTATGGCTTGACTTTCTTTAGCAGGTCTTTCTTCCTTATTAATATCTCGATTGCGACGGGTTACTATTGACACAGTCTTACTGATCGCAGGGCTGGTGGTCACGATTGTTTTTCTGCGGCGCGGCGCATGGTCTGGTAACGGTCGAAGCGCTTGCCGACGGCGTAGCCGGTGCAGATTGGGCAGCCGCTGAGCTGGTTGCCGGTGCGGCTGTAGATGACGGCCTGCCAGACGTGGCCGGCGCTGCATTGCCACCAAACTTTTTTGCGGCTGCCGGGAAGGACATGATCGGGAGTGAGCGGGCCGTTGAGGGTTGGGTGCCACTGGGCTGCAACTTCAGGATAAAGGGTGGCGAGATCGTTGAAGCCTGGGAGCACTTTTTTATTTGCGCAATATGGACATCCGCCGTTGCGCTGGGTACGGCTGGAAACGACGGCCTGATACTCATGGCCTTTGTCGCAGATCCACCAGACTTTCTTGTTGCTGGCGGGGGCGATGTGGTCTGGGGTGAGGGCGCCGTTTTTGGTTGGGTGCCACTGGCGTGCGATGTCTGGATATTGGCTGGCGAGATCGTTTTCGCCGGGGATGATCTTTTTACCTGCGCAGACTGGGCAACCGCTGCCGCTGCTGCGGCTGGAGATGGCTGCCTGATAGGCGTGGCCTTTGGGACAGATCCACCAGACTTTGCGCCGACTGCCGGGGACAACGTCGGCTGGGGTGAGGGCGCCATTTTTGGTTGGATGCCACTGGGCGGCGAGCTCGGGATAGAGGCTGGCGAGATCGTTCTCGCCGGTCTTGACGAGCTTATTGGCGCAAATTGGACAGCCGGCGCCATTGACACGAGATTTTATCTGTGCCCGCCATTCGTGGCCGTGGTCACACTGCCACCACACGAGTCGATGGCTGCCGGGCAGGACATCGGCTGGGGTGAGGGGGGCATTTTTGGTTGGGTGCCACTGACGAGCGAGATCTGGATAGGTTGTGGCGAGGTCGTTCACGCCGGGCAGCGGCAAGCGTCCGCTGCAATATGGGCAGCCTGTGCCGCTGCCGGTGCGGGTGTGGACGGCGGCTTGCCAGTGGTGACCGTGGGCACAGGTCCACCAGACTTTGCGTTTGCTGCCGTAGCTGACGCTGTCGGGGGTGAGTGGCGCGTTGCGCGCGCTGTCCCATTCGGCGAGAAGATCCTCGCGTTGGTTGCGATGGCAATATTCTGATAATGATATCCGCATCTGGTTCACCTCCAATAAAAAAGCCGCTGGTCGTGAAATGAACATTTCGACAACAGCGGTGAAGATTTATAGTACTGTAGATATATGTATAACCAAATCATCAGCGTAAAATGACCATCTAATCCGAAAAAGGCCATACGAAACCAAGGGTCGCCCTGCAAAAAAATTTGGGGACCCTATTTCTTATGCACAAAATTCCTCTATCTCTTTACGAAAACGACCTACTTGTGGTATAATTTCTATAATTATTAATCACGCGTAGGATTTTTCCTCGCCAGCATAAGACAGAATGTTCATTCTGCCGTCTACAGCACAAGGCCGAGACGCTCGAGCTGTCGTTGATGTTCGACGCCGCTGGTGATGAGATAGATGCGTGTGGTCTCGATGGAGGAATGGCCGAGGACATCGGCGAGTCGCACGATGTCGTGGCAGCTGGCGTAAAACGCTGTGGCAAAGAGATGGCGCAGGTTATGCGGGAACACTTTGCTTGGTGCGACGCCGGCAACGACGGCAAGTCGTTTCATTTCGGCCCAGATCTGTCGACGCGACAGGCGTTTTCCGCTCGCGGTGAGAAAAATCTCGCCGTGGGCGATTTTTTGTTTTGCGGAGTATTGCAGAAGTTTGCGGCAAAGACACGCTGGCAGAAGGATGACGCGGATCTTGCTTTTGAGATGCACTTCGGCGCGACCGCGGCGAGCGGCTTCTACGGTGATGTAGCCGAGCTCTGAGACACGAATGCCGCAGCCGCAGAGGGTTTCCATGACGAGAGCGAGGCGACGGTTGCCGATGTTTCTGGCGGTGTCGACGAGCCGGCGATAATCGTTGCGATCGAGCTCGCGACCGGCGTCGCGAAAAATGCGTCGCTGAACTTTGAGATAGCGGGCGCTGCAATCGCTCCATTTCATATGGCGAAAAAATCCATTGAGGGCGGCGAGTTTGGAATTGATGGTTGCGGGGGCGAGGCCCTGTTCCAAGAGGGCGGTTTTCCATTCGGCAGCGGTATGGGGATAGACGGGTTGGCCGCTGAGCCAGCGGGAGAATTGCTGGAGATCGCGGAGATATTTTTCGATGGTGGACGGGCGATGTTCTTCATTGATGAGTTGACGGCGATAGCTGTCGATCATATGCGACTTCAAATAATGACATGACATGGTAAATTCCCCTTTCTTGTGTACCTTTGTACCAGTCTATCACGCTCGTGGCTATTCGTATAGAAAAATAAAAAGAGCCACCAGAAGCGGTGGCTTTTCGAGGAATATAAGGCATAAAAAAGAAGGAGCGCGTGGCTTCTTCTTTTATTTTGCGCTGGGATCAGCTTTGGTCGCTGTCGTCTTTGCGCTGGCGTTTTTTGCTGACGCCAATGACGGTCATCCCTGCCAACGAGGCCAGGCACAGGGCGAACAATGCGCGAGTGTGTGTATTGTCGCCGGTTTGCGGTGCATCCTTGTCATCCGATTTATCCGTGGTGGTCGTCGTGGTGGTTGTGCCAGACGTGCCTGGGGTTGTCGAATGACTTGGTGTGCTTGGGCTCGATGGTGTGCTTGGGTTGGATGGCGTGGTTGGATTGTCTGGATCCTTGTTGTCATCCGGTTTTTCTGTGTCTGGAATGTCGGTTGGATCGTCTGGATCATCGGTGTCTGGTTTTTCCGGATCTGGAATGTCGGTTGGATCATCCGGATCCTCTGGTTCTGGATCGTCTGGATCTGGTTTTTCCGGATCAGGGATGTCAGTTGGATCATCCGGTTCTGGATCTTCCGGATCTGGGTCCGGTCTTTCCGGATCAGGAATGTCGGTTGGGATGTCGTCGTTGGTGATGGTGATGACGCCATTTTCCTGGGTGACGGAGGAGGTGAATCCTGCCGGCACGTTGATCTCGACGACGCTCCAGCTGTGACCAACAGGCAGTTCTTCCCAGAGAGTGGTCCAGTCGTTGCTGTCGCTCAGCGTGACAGGATCGCCCCATGGCTGGCCGTCGCAATAGAGCTGGACGGTGACGGAATCAGCACGCGTGCCGCCGTTGTCGATCGTCCATTCTTTGTTGGCGCGGATCTCTGTGGTTTCCTCAGTGGTAAAGATCGACGCAAACGCTGTCAAATTTGACAACGCTTGCGTCGTGGGTTTCTTTCATTTATTTTCTGTGCGGTTGTATTCAGCGATGGCGTCCTCGTACTTCAGAGATTCAAGATCGACGGCCTTGCCGCTGCCTTCGATCGCTGTGCCGATGCCGCTCTGATCGTCAACGATGTAGTCGCTGTACTCGTGGAGTCCGTCGTAGGCGCTGCGCGGCAGCTGGCTGTAGGAATAGGTGGTGGTCCATTCTGCCGGATCGTCACTGGCGGCAAGATTGTCGAGCACGGCATCTCCGCCGCCATTGTTATTCACGATGACGTTAACAAGCTGCCAGTCGCGGCCTTCCTGCGTGAAAATATATCCTTCGCGCCACGGCTCCATGCCCTTGCGCGGCTCATAATTCACAATGACGCGGGCAGCGCCGTCCTGGATATCGAGCAGCTCGTAGGTGATGGCGTGTGGCCGAACACCATCGTGCCGCGTGTCGTCTTGTTCTCCCTGAGCAAGAAGCACAAGCACGCGAGAATCGCATTCATGCTCGAGCGCTGACTCTGAATCTGCGATGCGGTCGCCGTCGACGACGCCGCCGTGACCATTGTAGGCGCGAGAAAATAAGAGCACATAGCTTTCGACGGCGTCCATGATCTTTTTCTTGTCGCCATCGATCTTACCCTCGGCTAATACAGCGCTCTTATCCACGGTGTAGCTGCCGTCGTCGGTTTTCACAGTTGTTACGTCGCTTTCTGTCAACGAACCGTCCGCCGCTGCGCTGCCATTTCCGCAACCGGCGGCGAGCATCGCCAGGCAGAGCAGCCCGGCGATGAAAATTTTTCTTTTCATAAACGATCGCTCCTTTCGCTGTGTCGCGTTTTCTTGTACTCAGCGTACCACAGCGAGGGCGTGCTGTCTCGAAAATGAAGGTGAAATTAAGAATTTATTTAGCATTTCTTCATTATTTATGTTTGTGCGTTTTCCGCGTGCGTGCCAATCCGACAAATATCCCTGCGCAGCAGAGCGCTGGCAAAATAATCTCCGGATCTACGTGCAGCGGATCCCTCAGGATTGTCCAAACGATCCACGCTGTCCAAATCAGTGCACCCACGAAAATCAGGCTGCGAATGCTCTTTCCTTCTAACATGAGTAAAACCTCCTTTGTTTTTTCTGCGTCCAGTATGCCACAACTGCTGCGCACCGTCCATCAAAAGCCTTGGGCAAGCACCGTCCAAACGCTTTGACATGAAAAAAACAGCCCCAGAAGGAGCTGTTGCGATCAGAGTTATTTGCTGCGGATGAAGAGCATGTCCTTGCCGACAAAGAGCAGGGCCCAGACGAGGGCGCTCAGCGCGAAAAGCGGCTGCCAGGCCCAATAAATGCCGTAGCGGGTGTAGCACCAGAGCACAAATCCGCCAATGGCGAAGCTGAGAATGGCCAGCGCCCACCAGCCGAGATGCGAAAGCATACGCGGCATTTTGCGGGAAACGTCGATAAACTGCAGGCGCAGACTGTGCGCACGAAATGCAGCTTCGTCGGGGATCTCTTCAAGCTCGGCTTCGATGCGTTCTGCTTCCGCCAGGCGTCCGCGACGGCTGAGGGTGCTCGCACCGAGGAGCACACAGGCGAGCGCGATGCCGAGGCCGACCATCGCCAGCACAACGGCGCTGTCGAGCCAGGGCTCGCCGCTGATATCGAAAGCGAAGCCAAGCTGCGGCCAGAGGCCAACGTGCGAGAGCATTTCGACCACGACGAGCAGCACCGACGCGGCAGGCATGATCATGGTGCCGAAGAGGCGAAAATGCAGATAGAGCGCCATGACGGCGAAAGTGAAGGTGAAAATCGTCCAGATATTGTCATCCACGAGCACATTTCCGCTCACGCAAACGACAACGAGTCGCACGAGGAGCGCCAAGGTGCCAACGAGGAAGATCAGGCTCATGATGACGCCTGCCTGCCAGATGTGCAAAAGCTCGCTGGCGGACCAGCAAATGAGCGCGAGGGCAAAACAAACGACGATGACGTCGAAAAGAATGGTCATGAGCATCAGTCTTCACCTCGCTTTCTCACAGATGGCACAACGCTGAGCCCGAGCCCGATCACAAAGAGGAGCCCGCCGGCCCAGATGAGATGACGGAACCAGTCGTAGCGCACGAGCAGCACGGCGTCAGAACCAGCGCCAAGGCTTGGGTGCACCCCGATGCCGTCGTAGGTCATTGGCGCTGTCGGAGAAATCGTTTCGTGCACGGTCACCTGATCCGGCCGCGTCAGCGCGACGTCGAGGCTGTTGTCATGCACGCCGCTTTCCAGTGTCAGCGCATAGCCGTCCATACCGCGGCCCGCGAGCATCGCTGTTTCGCCTTCTTCCAGCTGAATGTAGTAGCTGCCAGCCTGCGCCATAGAACCGATTCCGCCGCCGAGCATGAGGATCAGCGACAGCGCCACGAGCGTCTGCACAAATCCACGGAAGCTGTGATCGCGCACGAGCGTCAGCACAAGCACCGCGAGAAGATCCAGCGCGGTGAGTCCGGCGAGCGCAAGGCTGGCTGCCATCGGCACAATGCCGCCGGGCAGCACGAATATACAAAGGACCGTCAAAACCAGCAGCGCGGTGCCTGCCAGTCGCAAGGATCGTAAAATCGCCAAAATTGGTCGCTCCTCTCAGTGTAAAGTAAAGCTATAAAAATTATGCTGGATAGACCTGCAGATGTCAAGGGCTATCCAGCACTATCCGTGAATTCTTTAGAAGCAGTCGAACAGCGGCGCCACGCGGTCGTCGGGCAGCGCGCGCAGGATCTCGAGCTGCGTTTTGAGCGCGCTCTCATCGTAGAACACAGCCTCCATGGTGAGCCCGGCGGCTGGCGCTGTTGGTCCGGCTTTGCTGCGGTCGCGCGTCGTCAGCGCGTCATCGACACAGCTGAGCGGTCTGCGCCCGAGGGCGATATCTGCCGCTGTGCCGACGAGATTGCGCACCATTTTGCGCAGAAATCCGTCGCCAACGAAGTGGATCTGCCACCATTCGGGATGGCGCGCGTCGATGCAGAGCTTGGCGAGATAGAGGGTGCGGTCGAAGGTTTTGACGGTCGCGCCGCGCCCGCAGAAACCTTCGAAATTATGCGCGCCGACCATCTGCGCCAGCGCCGCTGCGAAATGCGCGCGATCCATCGGCTGAGGAATGTGGGTGAAATAGCCGTGGCCCAGCGCCGGCGGCGTTTGCCCGTTGTAGATGCGATAGCTGTACCATTTTCCGATGGCGCTCTTGCGCGCGTGAAAAGCTGCGTCCACAATCTCGGCGTCGTTCACCACAAGGCTCGGCGGCAGCGCGCGATTCAGCGCGTAGCGCAGCCGCTCCGCGGGAATGCTGCGGTCAAAGCTGAAATGCGCCACCTGTGCGCGCGCGTGCACGCCAGCGTCTGTGCGACCGGCGCCATGAATGTGCACCGGCACGCCGAAAAGCTCAGCGATTGTCTGTTCGAGCAACCCCTGCACGGTGACAAGTGCTTCATCACTCTGGCGCTGAAAGCCGGCAAAGCTGGCGCCGTCGTAGCTCATGGTCAGTTTGTAGGTGGTCACAGGATCACCCACCTTGAGGCGACGGAAAGGCCGAGGATCAGCGCAACAAGAATGCCTGTGACACGGTCGCGGTTTTCATAATGCAGCTCGTGCAGACGCGTGCGCCCTTCGCCACCGTGGTAACAGCGCGCTTCCATGGCCATCGCCAGCTCGCTGGCGCGATTGATCGCCGAAAGAAAGAGCGGCACGAGGATCGGCAGAAGCGCCCGCGCGCGATCCATAAGCCCACCTTCGTCAAAAGCAGCGCCGCGCGCTTTCTGCGCAGCCATGATCTTTTCTGTCTCATCGGCGAGAAGCGGGATAAATCGCAGCGCGATGGTCATCATCATCGCCAGCTCATGCGCTGGCACACCGATGCGCTTGAACGGAGAGAGCAGATTTTCCACGGCGTCGGTGAGAACGATCGGCGTGGTCGTGAGGGTGAGCACGCTCGTTGTCATCACCAGAAGCACCAGACGTACACACATAAAGATCGCCAGCCGCACGCCTTCGGCGGTGATGTGGAGAATGCCCCATTGCCAGATGATCTCGCCTGGCGTCAGAAAGATCTGGATGGCAGCGGTGAAGAGCAGGATCCAGCGCAGCGGTTTGACGCCGCGGATGTAAAATTTCAGCGGCACCTGGCTGGCAAACAGCACGGCGAACACGACGACGGCGGCATAGACGAGGCCGATCCAGTTGTTGACGAAAAACAGCGCCACCATGATCGCGAGCATGCCGAAAATTTTCGTGCGCGGATCGAGACGGTGCAGGATGGAATCGCCTTTTACATATTGGCCGATGGTGATATCCTTCAGCATACGCCGCCCTCCTTTCGCTTGGCCAGCGCTGCGTCGAGAATGCGGCAGGCTTCGTCAACGTTGAGCGCGTTCGTCGGCACATCCAGGCCGGCGCGTTTGAGCGCGCGCAGAAGCGCCATCACAGAAGGAATGCCGAGGTGAATGCTTTCGAGCAGATCGGCCTGCGCAAAAACCTCCTCGGTGGCGCCTTCGGTGACCTTTGTGCCTTTGTTCATCACGATCATATAATTGGCAAAGCGCGCAACATCGTCCATGCTGTGGCTGACGAGGATGATGCTCATATCGCTCTTTTCGTAGAGCCGGTGGATCGCTTCGAGGATGCGGTCGCGCCCGAGGGGATCGAGCCCGGCTGTCGGCTCGTCGAGGATGAGGTAGCGTGGACGCATGGCGACAATGCCAGCGATGGCGACGCGGCGTTTTTGCCCGCCGGAAAGCTCAAAGGGCGAGCGATCCTTCCAGGTGTTGTAGTCAAGATCGACGAGCGCCATCGCTTCCTTGACGCGCTCGATCTGCTCGTCCTCGCTCAGGCCCTGGTTCTTGGGACCAAACGCGATGTCCTTGGCGATGGTTTCCTCGAAAAGTTGATACTCCGGATACTGGAACACGAGCCCCACCTGCTTGCGGCGCTCGCGCACTTCCTTGGATTTATCCGCCAGGTCATAGCCATCGACGAGCACGCGCCCCTGAGACGGACGCAGAAGGCCGTTCATCAGCTGCACCAGCGTCGATTTGCCGCTGCCGGTGTGGCCGACGAGGCCGACAAAGCTGTGGTCGGGCACAGTCAGCGAGACATCGTGGAGCGCCTTCGTTTCTTCCAGCCCGCCTTCGCCATATATATAGGTTACATTTTCTAAGACTAATGACATAGTACATCCACCATTTCATCGATCGTCAGAACATCCCGAGGGATGAACGGATATTTTTCGTGCAGCCGCACAGCAATCTCCGTGACCTGCGGCACATCAAGATGGAGCGCGCGCAGCTCATCCACATGGGTGAAGATTTCCCGCGGCGTGCCTTCCATGACAATGTCGCCATCGTCCATGACGACGACACGATCCGCCAGCACGGCTTCCTCCATAAAGTGGGTGATATTGACGACGGTCAGCCCTTCTTCTTTGTTCAGACGCAGCATGTTGCCTGTGACTTCAGCGCGGCCGTCAGGATCGAGCATGGCTGTCGGCTCGTCGAAAACGATCGTCTGTGGGCGCATGGCGATGATGCCGGCGATGGCGATGCGCTGCTTTTGCCCGCCGCTCAAGTGGTGTGGCATGGCGTCGCGGAATTCTTCCATCTGCACCAGGCGCAGCGCTTCGTCGACGCGCTCGAAAATCGTCTCGCGCGGAAGGCCGAGATTTTCCGGCCCAAACGCGATCTCCTCGAGCACGGTTGTCGCCACGAGCTGGTTGTCGGGATTCTGAAAAACCATCCCCACACGCTGCAGAATATCCAGCGCGTGGTCTTCATCGCTGGTGTCCAGCCCGTCGACGAGGACGCTGCCCTCCGTTGGCAGCAGGAGTCCGTTCAGATGCTTGGCCAGCGTCGATTTTCCACAGCCATTGCGGCCCAGCACAGCGACGTGCTCGCCATCGTTGATGCGCAGGTTGATCCTGTTCAGCGCGCGCACTTCGTAGTCCGAACCTGGATGGTAGATGTGTGTCAGGTTGTTGATCTCGATCACGCCCAGACCTTCTTTCTTGATAATTTCTCTAACTATACTATTATAGCGGTTTTCACGCGATAAAAAAACAAAAAACTGCGCCTCCAGCGGCCAAAATGCGCAAAAAATCTCCGCCGACATCCAGCATTTTGCTGAACATCGGCGGAGATGTCATTTCACCAGCTTACACCAGCTCAAGAATAGCCATTGGTGCAGCGTCGCCGCGACGGAAGCCAGTCTTCAGTACGCGGGTGTAGCCGCCATTGCGATCCTTGTAGGATGGGGCGATTTCGTGGAAGAGTTTGTAAGCAACGTCTTCGTCCATGAGATAGCCGACTGCCTGACGATAAGCAGCCAGGTCACCCTTCTTGCCTAAGGTGATCATTTTATCCACCATGCGGCGAACTTCCTTCGCCTTTACTTCGGTGGTTTCAACCTTACCGTGCATGAGCACGGAGGTGGTCATATTACGGAGAATCGCACGACGGTGTGCGCTATCAGTCCCGATTTTACGATGATTCATCCCTGAACCTCCTTATTATTCCTCGTTAGATTTTAATGACAAGCCGAGAGCCGCCATCTTTTTCTGAACTTCTTCGAGAGATTTCTTCCCAAGATTGCGGACTTTCATCATGTCGTCCTTGCTCTTCTGCGTCAGCTCAAGAACCGTGTTGATACCGGCACGTTTGAGGCAGTTGTAGGAACGGACAGAAAGATCGAGCTCTTCGATCGTCATATCGAGAACCTTATCCTTCTCTTCCTCCTCCTTCTCGATCATAACCTGCATGTCGCGCATATTGTCATTGAGCCCAATGAAGAGCTGCAGATGATCGACGAGGATGCGCGCTGCCAGGGACAATGCATCGGCAGGCTTGATGTTGCCGTTGCAGGAAATGTCCATGATGAGCTTATCGTACTCAGTATTGTTGCCAACACGGGTATCTTCAATGGAGAAGTTGACCTTATGTACAGGCGTGTAGATCGAATCGACAGGAATGGTGCCGATTGGCAGACCATCCTTCTTATTCTTATCTGCTGACACATAGCCACGTCCAGTTTCAACGACCATTTCGATATACAAACGACTGTTTGTATCCAAAGTGGCGATGTGTAAATCTTTGTTCAACACTTCAACGGCGTCTGTGGTGATGATGTCACCAGCAGTGACTTCGCCTTCTTCAGTAGCATCGATGATGATGATCTGTGGTTCATCAGAGCTGCTCTTCAGCGCCAGGGATTTGATGTTGAGAATGATCTCAGCAACGTCTTCCTTGACACCAGGAACGGTAGAAAACTCATGCAAAACACCATCAATTTTAATGGATGTGACTGCTGCCCCTGGAATAGAGGATAAGAGAATACGGCGCAGGGAATTCCCCAGCGTTACGCCATAGCCTCGTTCAAGTGGTTCGACAACGAATTTGCCATAGGTATTGTCATCACTCTGCTCAACACATTCAATGCGTGGCTTTTCTATTTCAATCATTCATAATCCTCCCATATGATAGGCTCTGCAGATTGTTACGATGCTAAAGGATTACTTGTTGTACAATTCGACGATCATCTGTTCGTTGACAGGGATGTCGATTTCTTCGCGCTTAGGAACAGCAACGATCTTTACGCTGTGGTTCGCAGCATCGAGTTCCATCCAGGATGGGATGTGAGCAAGATCCTGGTTAGCCAGGAATTCTTTGAAGTGTGGAGAGTTGGCGCTCTTTTCCTTCATCTGGATCACGTCGCCAACCTTCACCTGCATGGAAGGAATGTTGGCCTTCTTGCCGTTGATGGTGAAGTGGTTGTGAACAACCATCTGACGGCATTCGCGGCGAGTCTTACCAAAGCCGGCGCGGAAAACAACATTGTCAAAACGCTGTTCGAGCATGATGATGAGGTTTTCACCAGCAGGGCCTTCGAGCTTCTTCGCTTTTTCGAAGTAGTTTCTGAAAGGCTTTTCCATTACGCCGTAGATGAATTTGGCTTTCTGCTTTTCCTGTAACTGCATGCCGTATTCGCTCTGTTTTTTGCGCATTCTCTTTGGTTCGCGGTTGGATTCTTTGCTGTAACCGAGTTCAGCAGGAGAAATGCCCAATGCACGGCATCTTTTAACGATTGGTTCTCTGTTTCTTGCCATCTGATTGAACCCTCCTTATACTCTTCTGCGTTTTGGTGGACGGCAGCCATTGTGTGGGATTGGCGTAACGTCCTTGATCATGCTGACTTCGAGACCGGCTGCCTGCAAAGCACGAATAGCGGCTTCACGACCAGCGCCTGGGCCCTTAACAAGGCATTCGATCTCTTTGAGACCGTGTTCCATAGCAGCCTTTGCAGCCGTTTCAGCAGCGACCTGCGCAGCGTATGGGGTGCTCTTACGGGAGCCACGGAAGCCCATGCCACCGGCACTTGCCCAGCTGATGGCGTTACCATTCACGTCAGTGATGGTGACCAGAGTATTGTTGAAGCTGCTCTTGATATGAGCAACGCCTTTTTCAATGTTCTTACGTTCTTTACGACGAACGCGAGTCGTTTTTCTTGGTTTTGCCACTTTGTCTCACCCCTATTACTTTTTACGCTTACCAGATGCAGACTTTTTGCCCTTGCGGGTTCTAGCGTTGGTCTTGGTGTTCTGACCACGAACAGGCAGACCTTTTCTGTGACGGATGCCACGATAGCAGCCGATTTCAGTCAGGCGCTTGATGTTGAGGCTTACTTCACGGCGAAGGTCACCTTCAACGGTGTAGTCGTCGATAAGACGACGAAGCTTTTCTTCTTCTTCATCCGTCAGATCGCGTACGCGGGTGTCAGGGTTGATCCCTGCTTCTGCAACGAGTTTTTCAGCGGTAGGGCCGCCGATGCCATATATATAGGTAAGACCGATAACGATACGTTTATCTCTTGGCAGGTCGATACCAGCAATTCTTGCCATTTAATGCACCTCCTGGGTTAGCCTTGTACTTGCTTATGCTTTGGGTTTTCACAGATCACCATGACGCGACCTTTGCGCTTGATGACCTTGCACTTTTCACACATCGGTTTTACGGATGCTCTAACTTTCATATTATGAAGCCTCCTTGTGAGAAACTCGAAATTTTACTTAAATCTATAGGTGATTCTGCCACGTGTCAGATCGTACGGAGAAAGTTCAACCGTGACACGATCCCCCGGCAGGATCTTAATAAAGTTCATACGAATCTTTCCGCTGATATGAGCCAATATGGTATAACCGTTTTCCAGTTCGACCTTAAACATGGCATTCGGTAGAGATTCAACAACTGTGCCTTGAAGCTCAATAACGTCTTTACTCATGTTTTTCTCCTTTTATTATAGAGCGGTTAAAATGACTGGTCCATCCTCAGTGATAGCGATGGTATTTTCATAGTGACAGGAAAGCTTTCCATCCAAAGTCACCGTTGTCCAGTTGTCCTGCAAAACCTCAACCTCGTAGGTACCTAGGTTGATCATTGGTTCTACAGCCAGACACATACCGACTTTCAGGCGAGGACCGTGTCCCGGCTTCCCATAATTTGGTATTTGCGGATCTTCATGCATCTTCGTGCCAATGCCATGACCGCAGAAATCACGGACAACGCCGTATCCTCGATCTTCAGCATAGACCTGAATCGCATGACCGATATCCGAAAGACGATTGCCTTCATGGGCTTCTTCCATACCACAGAAGAAACTCTGACGTGTATCGTCGATCAGCTTTTGCGCTTCGTCGCTGATTTTCCCACAGGCGACCGTTCTCGCTGCGTCACCGTGGTAGCCATCCAGAATGGCACCAACATCGAAGCTGATGATATCCCCTTCGCGAACAATAATGTCCGCAGAAGGGATACCATGTACAACTACTTCATTGATCGAGGCGCAGATCGATCCCGGGAACCCGCAATAGTTCTTAAAGGAAGGGATCGCTCCTCGACTCCGAATATAACGCTCGGCAATCTCATCGAGTTCGAGCGTACTCATACCTGGGCGTAAAGACTCTGCCAATAATTGATGAGTCTCGGCAACGATGCGGCCCGCTTCACGCATTAAATCTATTTCGTGTGAAGATTTAATCGTAATCATGCCTCATGCCCCAACTTCTGCATGATTTCCTTTGTGACGAGAGCCATGTCTTGATCCCCGTTGATAGGAATCAAATCGCCTTTTTCCTTGTAATAAGCAATGAGTGGCGCTGTGTTCTTTTCATAGACGGAAAGTCTATTGTGGGCAGTTTCTTCAGTGTCATCATCACGTTGATACAAGGCGCTGCCATCATTATCGCAAATTCCTTCAACCTTTGGTGGGTTGAACAGCGTATGATAGGATGCTTTGCATGTTGGGCAGATACGACGACCGGTCAATCTGGCAACGAGCTTGTCGAGCGGTACTTCGATATCGACAGCACCATCGAGCTTATAGCCGAGGTCTTTCATGATCTGATCAAGAGCATCTGCCTGGGCGACTGTACGAGGGAAACCATCAAGGATGCAACCCTTTTTGCAGTCGTCCTCAGCGAGACGTTCACGGACAATACCAATTGTGACTTCATCCGGAACGAGCTCACCACGATCCATATATCCCTTTGCTTCCAAGCCGAGAGGAGTTTGATCCGCCTGAGCTTTTCTGAACATATCGCCAGTGGAGATATGTGGGATGTCAAGGATCTTTTTCAATTCGTCAGCCTGGGTGCCTTTACCGGCGCCCGGAGGGCCCATTAGTAAAATATGCATTTTCTCACCCTCTATTTTTATTTCATAAAGCCTTCGTAGTTTCTCATCATCATGTTGGACTCAATCTGCTTCATTGTGTCAATTGCTACACCAACAACAATCAAGAGAGAGGTACCGCCGAAGTACAGATCCATGTTGGCCACGCCCATGAGGACGGCTGGAAGTACAGCGATGCAGGCCAGGAACAGACCGCCAAAGAAGGTGATACGACTCATGACTTTCATGATATATTCGCTGGTTGGGCGGCCTGGACGGATACCAGGGATGAACCCACCGTTTTTGCGGATATTATCAGCCACATCGATTGGGTTGAAGGTAATTGAAGAATAGAAGTAGGTGAAGAAGATGATCAGTACAGCGTAGATCAGGTTGTATGCTACATTATCAAAGCTGAAATTCTGACTGATCCAACTTGCCACAGCATTGTCTGGGAAGAAGCTTGCGATGGTGCCAGGGAAGAACATCAAGCTCATTGCGAAGATGACTGGAATAACCCCGGCGGAGTTGACTTTGATAGGGATATGCGTGGACTGACCACCATACATCTTGCGTCCGACGACGCGCTTAGCATATTGGACAGGCACACGACGTTCGCCCTGATTGACGATGATGACGCAGATGATTGCTGCGAGAGCGACAATCAGGAAGATCAGGATAAACACGATATTCATTACGCCTTGCTGCGCATACTCAATCAAATATGCGATCCCACCAGGGATACGGGAAACGATCCCCGCGAAAATGATCAAGCTGATCCCATTGCCAATCCCTTTTTCGGTGATGAGCTCACCGATCCACATCAAGCAAGCAGTACCAGCGGTGAGAGAGAGAATGACGATGATCATGCTCATAACCGAGGCGTCGGCCATCGCGCCACTGTTGCGGAAGTAGAACGCCATCCCAAGTGCCTGGATGAAACCAAGACCAACGGTCAAATATCTCGTATACTCAACAATCTTCTTGCGGTCATCTTTTGCGATCGCTTCCAAACGTGGGAAAATAACGGTCAGAAGCTGAATGATGATCGACGCGTTAATATATGGCGTGATGCTCATCGCAAAGATGGAAACGTTTTTCAGTGCGCTCCCGGAGATCGTATCAAAGAAACCAAGGAGCTTGATCTGTTCAATCAGTGCTGCAATCTGCGTTTTATCAATGCCCGGAACTGGAATGTGACTCCCAATGCGGAAAATCAAGAACATCATTAAAGTAAAGAGGATCTTCTTGCGCATCTCTTGAGTTTTAAGGGCGTCACGCAAGGTCTCTAACATTAGTCAATAACCTCTACGGTGCCACCAGCTGCTTCGATTTTTTCTTTTGCAGAAGCGCTGAAAGCATGTGCTTTAACAGTCAGAGCTTTGGTGATCTCACCATTGCCGAGGACTTTGACACCGCCATTTTTCATCTGTTTTACTTTGCCGCATTCTACGAGGCTTTCTGGAGTAACAACAGTGCCTGCTTCAAATGCATCCAAGGTAGAAACATTGATGGTGGAGAAAGTGGTTTTGAACTTTGCGTTGCTGAAACCACGTTTTGGGAGACGACGCTGGATTGGGGTCTGGCCACCTTCAAATGCTGGGCCCTTACCGCCACCGGAACGTGCTTTCTGACCCTTATGGCCCTTGCCGGCAGTCTTACCGAGGCCGGAACCGATACCGCGGCCTTTACGCTTGAGGCTGTGCTTGGAGCCTTCAGCTGGTTGTAATTCATGCAGTTTCAATGTAACGTCACCTCCTAATTAGTTGATCTCTTCTACAGTGACGAGGTGGTTAATCTTGGTCACCATGCCACGGATAGAAGCATTATCAGGACGTACTACAGTGCTATTGGTCTTACCTAAGCCAAGTGCCTTAACGACTTTTCTTTGAGCTTCACTGGCACCGATCACACTGCGGGTTAAAGTGATTTTCAATTCTGCCATCATAGACCTCCTTAGCCTAAGATCTCTTCAACAGTTTTGCCACGCAATTTGGCAACCTGTTCAGCACTCTTCATGCTCTGAAGACCGGCGATCGTTGCACGAACGATGTTGATCTGGTTGTCGGAACGCAGGGACTTGGTGAGGATATTGGAGATACCTGCCAATTCTGCTACGGCACGGACAGCGCCGCCTGCGATAACCCCGGTACCTTCGGATGCAGGCTTCAGCATTACGCGAGCTGCGCCAAAACGACCGATTGTTTCATGAGGAATGGTGCCACCTTCAACGACTGGTACGCGGATGAGGTTTTTCTTAGCGTCCTCAACACCCTTGCGGATGGCTTCAGGAACTTCACCTGCTTTACCCATACCAACACCGACGATCCCGTCACCGTTACCTACGACAACGAGCGCGCTGAAGCTAAAACGACGACCGCCTTTAACAACCTTTGCAACGCGGTTGATGGTTACTACACGTTCCTCTAAGTCAAGTACACTTGCATCGATAATTTCTCTTGTCACGTTTTTCCCTCCTTCAGCGTTTATTAGAAGTCTAAGCCAGCTTCTCTGGCACCTTCAGCCAAAGCTTTGATGCGGCCATGGTAGATGTTACCGCCACGGTCAAATACGACCTTGGTGATTCCGGCATCAAGCGCTTTCTTTGCAACAGCTTCACCGACAGCCTTAGCAGCATCGGTCTTCGTGCCTTCTGCATTGACATTCAAGGTGGAAGCGCTGACGAGCGTTACACCCTTCACATCATCGATGATCTGCGCATAGATGTGCTTTGCGCTGCGGAAAACCGCGAGGCGAGGACGTTCAGGTGTACCCGTAATGCGGAAACGCATTCTTTTATGCTTATGCGTGCGGATTTTCTTTCTAGGATATTCTTTTTTCAAAACGGTTCACTCCTTTCCCGCCTATTACTTAGAACCAGTCTTACCAGCCTTAATCTTAACAACTTCGCCTTCGTAACGAATACCTTTACCTTTGTAAGGTTCTGGTGGACGTACGTTGCGAACGTCAGCTGCGATTGCACCGACGAGCTGCTTGTCAATACCCTTGACAACGATCTTGGTCTGTTCTGGAACTTCGAAAGTAATACCGTCAACAGGTTCCATTTCTACTGGATGAGAGTAGCCGGCGCTGATGACGAGCTTGTTGCCCTGCAGGGCAGCTCTGTAGCCGACACCCTTCATGGTCAGGGTCTTGGAATAACCGTTGGTAACACCGATGACCATGTTGTTGATCAGGCTGCGGGTTAAGCCCCAAAGTGCATTGTAATTTTTAACGTCGCCATTTGGGCAAGCGACAGTAACTTCTCCGTTTTCAGCTTTGATCACCATATCAGGATGGAGCGCCTTTGTAAGTTCGCCCTTAGGACCTTTTACAGTGACAACGTTGTCTTCGGAGATTTCTACAGTAACACCATCTGGAATGGCGACTGGAAGTTTACCAATACGAGACATGTTTTACCCTCCTAAGACAAATTACCAAATGTAGCAGATAACTTCGCCGCCCAAGCCGGCCTTGCGTGCTTCCTTATCGGTCATGATCCCCTTAGAGGTGGAGATGATGGCGATACCGAGACCACCAAGGACCTTTGGCACATTATCGCTCTTGCAATAACGACGGAGACCTGGCTTGGAGATTCTCTTCAGCCCGGTGATGACGCGTTCGCGATTTGGACCATATTTCAGGGTTACAACGATCTTGCCCTGAACATTATCATCAACTACTTCGAAGTCCTTGATGAAACCTTCATTCTTGAGAATTTCAGCAAGGTGAACTTTGGTCTTAGAAGCAGGAATTTCTACTTTTTCATGCATCTGCATGTTTGCATTGCGGATACGAGTTAAGAAATCCGCGATTGGATCTGACATTACCATTAAATGATGACCTCCTTCCGAATGTGATGCTTACCAGCTAGACTTGGTTACGCCTGGCAGTTCACCTTTGCTAGCCAATTCGCGGAAGCATACACGGCAAAGGCCGAACTTTCTCATGTACCCGTGTGGACGTCCGCAGACTTTGCATCTGTTGTGTTCACGTACTTTGTATTTAGGTTTCTTATGGACAATCTTGGATGTCTTGGCCAATTTTCTTACCTCCTGTTAACCTGCGAAAGGCATGCCGAGCATCTTCAGGAGCTCTTTACCTTCTTCGTCCGACTTAGCGGTCGTGGTAAATACGATCTGCATACCTCTGATCTTATCAATTTTATCGTAATCGATTTCTGGGAAAATCAGCTGTTCGGTCAGGCCGAGGCTGTAGTTGCCGCGACCATCGAAGCTTTTGCCAGAAACACCATGAAAGTCTCTAACGCGAGGCAATGCGACGTTGAACAAACGATCAACGAATTCATACATGCGGTCACCGCGAAGGGTTACTTTAACGCCGATTGGCATACCTTCACGAATCTTAAACCCAGCGATGGATTTCTTAGCGCGGGTTACGACTGGCTTCTGACCAGCAATGCGAGTGATATCATCAACGGCACCATCGAGAGCTTTAGGGTTGTCTACTGCTTCGCCTAAGCCGATGTTGATGGTAACCTTGTCAAGCTTTGGAATAGCCATGACGTTGGTAATGCCGAATTTTTCCTGCAGCGCAGGAGCGATTTCTGCAACGTACTTATCTTTTAATCTAGCCACTTGTAGACCTCCTCCCTATTAATATTCTTTGCCGCTCGACTTCAAGATGCGAACCTTTTTGCCATCAACAAACTTGTATCCGATGCGGGAGCCTTTCTTAGCAGATGCATCGTATGCCATAACGTTGGATACGTGGATTGGCATTGGCTTGTCAATGATCCCACCCTGAGGATTGGCTTGGGAAGGTTTGGTGTGGCGCTTTGCAACAGCTACGCCGTCAACGATAACGCGCTGTTCATCTGGCAGAGCCTTAATAACCTTGCCGACTTTACCTTTATCTTTACCAGAAATGACGATAACTTCGTCACCTTTGCGGATTTTCATTTTAGGCACTGTATTCACCTCCGGGGAATTAAAGTACTTCAGGTGCCAAGCTGACGATCTTCATGAAGTCCTTTTCACGAAGCTCTCTGGCAACAGGCCCAAAGATACGGGTTCCTCTTGGGCTCTTATCTTCTTTGATGATAACAGCTGCATTTTCGCTAAAGCGAATATAAGAGCCGTCTGGACGTTTTACAGGGCGGGTGGTACGAACAACGACCGCCTTTACAACATCACCCTTCTTGACAACGCCACCGGGTGTTGCTTCTTTAACTGCACAAACGATGATGTCACCTACGGAAGCATAGCGACGCTTTGTACCGCCAAGCACGCGGATACAAAGGAGTTCCTTCGCGCCAGTGTTATCACCGACTTTAAGTCTGGTTTCTTGTTGAATCATTGCGAGCTTTCCTCCTTTCGAGCTTACGATGCCTTATACGATCGGTGCCTTTTCAAGGATTTCGACGAGGCGCCATCTTTTGGTCTTGGATAAAGGACGGGTTTCCATGATCTTTACGCGGTCCCCGACTTTAGCCTCGTTGAGCTCGTCATGGGCTTTGAAGTGATTGGTGTTCTTCGCAAGCTTTCCATAGAGAGGATGGCGGCGAGGACTATCAACATCAACTACAATTGTCTTGTCCATTTTGTCGGAACTAACAATGCCAATACGTACTTTTCTATGGTTACGTTCTGCCACTTTATTTCCTCCTTATATTCACGCCTGGGCAGCGATCTCGCGTTCGCGGATCACTGTCTTAGCTCTAGCGATATCTTTTCTAACCTGCTTCAGCTGCATAGGGTTTTCAAGTTGGCCGGTAGCCATCTGAAAACGCAGGTTAAAGAGTTCTTCTTTAAGTTCTACAACCTTCTTGTTCAACTCTTCAGTGGAGAGTTCTCTTAAGGTTTCAGCCTTCATTAGCAACAGCCTCCATTTCTTCCCTTTTCACGATCTTGCACTTGCAAGGCAGTTTGTGCATGGCCAGACGAAGTGCTTCACGTGCAGTTTCTTCTGGCACGCCGCTGACTTCGAACATCACACGACCTGGCTTAACGATTGCTACCCAGTAGTCCGGAGCACCTTTCCCGGAACCCATGCGGACTTCTGCTGGCTTAGCGGTAACTGGCTGGTCTGGGAAAATTTTGATCCAAACCTTACCACCACGTTTGATATAACGGGTCATAGCGATACGGGCAGCTTCGATCTGACGGCTGGTGACCCAAGCACCGGTGGTAGCCTGGAGACCAAATTCACCGTAGGTGACCTTCGTACCCTTATGAGCTTCCCCACCGAGTTTTCTACGATGTGGGCGACGCCATTTAGTTCTCTTAGGCATTAACATAATTAGCGTCCTCCTTCTTTGCTGTCGTCGAGGATTTCACCATTGTAAATCCATACTTTGATACCAATCTTACCATAGGTGGTATCTGCTTCATAGAAACCGTAATCGATATCTGCGCGAAGGGTGTGCAGAGGAACCTTGCCTTCGGTGACCCATTCGGTGCGCGCAATATCAGCGCCAGCCAGACGGCCTGCGCAGCTAACCTTGATGCCCTGAGCGCCGGCTTTGACCGCTCTCTGAATGTGCTGTTTCATAGCACGGCGGTAAGCGACACGGTTTTCAAGTGCCTGAGCAATGGATTCAGCGATGAGCTGAGCATTTGCTTCTGGGTGTTTCACTTCGACAACGCTGATAGAAACAGACTTGCCGGTGAGTTTTTCGAGTTCTCCACGAAGAACTTCGATTGCGGAACCGTTGCGGCCGATAACGATACCAGGTTTTGCGGTATGGATGGTGACTTTGATCTTGGTGTTACCGGTACGTTCAATGACGATTCTTGCGATACCGCTGTCGAAAAGTTTGTCCTTAACGAATTTACGAACTTTGAAATCTTCATGGAGGAGATCGACATAGTTTTTATCGTCAGCATACCATCTAGCATCCCAATCGCGGATGATGCCAACACGAATGCCAATTGGATTTACTTTCTGTCCCACAGTTTTCCTCCTTATCTTTCACTTACCATGATGGTGATATGGCTGGTTCTCTTTTTGATACCGTCGGCACGACCCATTGCGCGTGGTTTGTAGCGCTTGATGCTTGGGCCCTGATCAACATATGCGGTGCTGACGTAGAGGTTTTCAGCGTCCATATCATAGTTGTGCTCTGCGTTTGCAACAGCGGATTTGAGTACCTTCGTTACGATCGCAGAACCTTTATGTGGAGTGAATTTTAAGATACTGTAAGCTTCCTGAACGCTCTTGCCGCGGATCAGGTCAACGACCTGACGGGCTTTGCGTGGGGAAATTCTAATGTGTTTTGCACATGCTTTTGCTTCCACTTATTGTACTCCTTTCTGCTTATCGAGAACGACTGGATTTTTCGTCACCTGCATGACCTTTGTAAGTGCGGGTAGGTGCGAATTCGCCAAGTTTATGACCGACCATATCTTCGGTGACATACACTGGAATGTGCTTTCTGCCATCGTGCACGGCAAAAGTATGACCAATGAATTCAGGGAAGATGGTGGAAGAACGTGACCAGGTCTTGATCACAGATTTTTCATTGCTTTCATTCATTGCTACGACCTTTTTGTAGAGCTTTTCATCGACAAAAGGTCCTTTTTTGAGAGATCTGCTCATGAATGAATTGCCTCCTTTCGATTACGTCCGGCTATTATTTGCCTTTTCTAGGTGTCACGATGAACTTGTTGCTAAGGTTTTTCTTCTTGCGGGTCTTACCGCCATGAGCAACCTTACCCCAAGGGCTGACAGGGGATTTACGGCCGACTGGTGCGCGACCTTCACCACCACCATGTGGGTGATCGTTAGGGTTCATTACAGAACCACGAACGGTAGGACGAACGCCCATCCAACGGTTGCGGCCTGCCTTACCGATGTTGATGTTGGCGTGTTCGCCGTTACCAACAACACCGATGGTAGCGCGGCAAGTAAGAAGAATCTTGCGAACTTCACCGGAAGGAAGACGGAGCATTGCGTATTTGCCTTCCTTAGCCATCAACTGTGCGCTCACACCGGCGCTACGGCAGATCTGGCCGCCGCGGCCTGGATGCAGCTCAATGTTGTGGACCAAGGTACCAACTGGGATGTTGGCCAGTGGCAGTGCATTACCGGTTTTGATATCCGCATCTGGACCGGAGTAGATGACATCCCCAACCTGCAGACCGGCAGGAGCGATGATGTAACGCTTTTCACCGTCTACATAGTGGAGCAGAGCGATGCGGCTGGAGCGGTTTGGATCGTATTCAATGGTAGCTACGCGAGCTGGAATACCATCTTTCAAACGCTTAAAGTCAATGATACGATATTTTCTCTTGTGACCGCCGCCATGATGACGAACAGTGATGCGGCCATAGCTGTTGCGGCCGGCGTGTTTCTTCAGCGGTACAAGCAGGGATTTCTCAGGCTTGTTCGTGGTGATTTCTTCAAAAGAAGAAACAGTCATTTGACGCACACCAGGAGAAGTCGGTTTAAATGATCTCAGTGCCATTTTGTTCCTCCTTTAGTTATTAAAGACCTTCAAATACTTCAATGCTGTCGCCTTCACGCAGAGTAACGACGGCTTTCTTCCAGCTGGCAGTCATGCCCTGGGTGCGGCCCATACGTTTCATCTTGCCGTGAACGTTAACGGTATTTACATTAACGACGGTAACTTTGAAGATTTCTTCGATTGCGTTTTTGATTTCGATTTTGTTGGCATCCTTTGCAACCTTGAAGCAGTATTTGTTTTCCTGCATCAGGTCAACGCTTTTTTCGGTGACAACTGGTTTGATGATGATTTCTCTTGCCAATTTCATTACGCCAACACCTCCTCAACCTTTGCAACAGCATCCTTGGTGAGAACGAGGCTGTTGTTGTTCAAGATTTCGTAGGTGTTCAGCTCTGCAACGGTCACAGGGGTTACACCGGCGATGTTGCGCGCGCTCTTGATAACAACTTCATCGATCTCAGGAAGAACGAGCAGCGTCTTCTTTTCAGTGCCAAGTGCTTCCAGCACTTTGATCATTTCTTTGGTCTTTGGTGCTTCGAAGCTCAGTGCATCGACAACAACCATTGCTTCTTCGCTCACCTTATCGGAAAGTGCAGAACGCATAGCCAAAGAAACTTTCTTCTTGTTTACGCGGTAGGAATAATCTCTTGGCTTTGGCCCAAAGATGATGGAACCGCCGCGCCACAGTGGAGAACGGGACGTACCGGCACGGGCACGACCAGTACCTTTCTGGCGCCATGGCTTACGGCCACCGCCTCTGACTTCGCCGCGGGACTTGGTGCTGTGAGTACCCTTGCGCAGACCAGCCAAATAGTTAACAACGACTTCATGCATGACTGCTTTGTTTGGTTCGATGCCGAAGATCTCTTCGTTCAGAGTCAGTTCTTCAACTTCAGCGCCCTGCATATTTTTTACTTTGATTACTGGCATGTATTCTCCTCCTTTCCTTACTTATGGCTCTTAACGCTTTCTTTAACAACCACAAGGCTGTTCTTAGCCCCTGGAACGGAGCCCTTGATCAAGAGCAGATTATTTTCAACGTCGACCTTAACGACTTTAAGGTTCTGAACGGTTACGTTCTTATTCCCAGCACGCCCAGGCATCAAATGGCCTTTGAATACGTGATGAGGACCGGCAGCGCCAACAGACCCGGTTTTTCTCTTGTGCTTGGAACCGTGTGTCATAGGCCCACGATGGCGGCCGTAGCGCTTAATGGTACCAGCAAAACCTTTGCCCTTGCTTACGCCAGAAACGTCGATCGCTTCACCTTCAGCGAAGACATCAGCTTTGATCTCGTCACCATTATTGTAGCTAGATGGATCGTCTACGCGGATTTCGCGGAGATACTTTCTAGCGGCTACACCGGCCTTGTCGAAATGTCCCTTGATAGGTTTCTTAACCTGTACAGGCTTGATATCGCCAAAGCCGACCTGAACAGCATTATAACCGTCAGTATCAATTGTTTTTACCTGGGTGACTACGCATGGGCCTGCAGCAACAACCGTTACAGGAACCAGCACACCTTCTGGAGTGAAGATCTGAGTCATCCCGATTTTCTTACCCAAAATGGCTTTCATTCGAACTGCCACCTCCTTTTTCTATTATAATTTGATTTCGATTTCAACGCCGCTTGGCAGATCCAAACGCATCAAGGCTTCTACAGTCTTGTTGGTGTGTTCGGTAATGTCAATGAGACGTTTGTGGGTTCTGGTTTCGAACTGTTCTCTGCTGTCTTTGTTGACGTGTGGAGAACGGAGAACGGTGTAAACTGCTTTTTCAGTTGGCAGTGGAACTGGGCCGGAAACGGTGGCGCCAGTCTTCTTGGCAGTTTCCACGATCTTGCTTGCGCTCTGATCAAGCACTTTGTGATCAAAAGCTTTCAAGCGGATTCTGATTTTACTTCTTGCCATTATTTTTCCTCCTTGATTTCGCCCGATTGACGGGCTGCTCCGCGGGAGTTCCCTAGAACACGGCCTCAGGTGTGTCCATTCGTCTAGCAATCTCCCGCATCATTGCTTAATTTCAGGCACCGCTCAAGTTTAACACACAGGTCTGGCTTTTGCAAGGGATTTTTGTTTATTTTTCGCGGGTTTCAGCGATTTTTTACTGTAAAATTTTCTGTCAAAAAGTCGTCTGAAAACTCTCAACGCGCGGCCAAAAATTTTCAGAAAAAAGCGCTGCGTCAATTTCTGACCTTTACTGATCTTTCGGATGAAAAATGCGCAGGTATTTTTCACCTGCGCGTTTCATCGCTTATTAAACAATGTCATCAATATAGCGCTGCAAGAGTTTTTCCTGATATCCGGCGACCCTTTGTTCAGCGATCGCTTCCGCTGTTTTTCTAAGCATCGGATCACTCAGATTTTCCAGTTTTTTCAGGCGATCATCGTCAAGCGATTTTACCGGATTGCTGGCATAATAATCTTCTGCACGCATGTGCCAGAGATGAAAGCTCCCTTTATAATAACGCGACAGGCGCTCAGCGATCAAGAGCCCTTCCGGATCAAAATCGCCAGCATACCAAACTTCCGTTTCTGGCACAAGGCGCCCAAGCAGCTCATAGACACTGAGGCGCGGCTGCCCACCTACGCAGGCGAGCGCCTGTTTTCCTTGCCACCGCTCACAGAGCACCGCATAGGCCGTCGGATTTTCGACCATATAAAGACGGTCGTTCGGGCAGCGCACCTTTGACCAACGCACAATGTCTGCCAGCGGAAGCTGAACCGGTTCTCTTTCCGCAAAGAATCCTGCCATGCCCATGTGCTCTTCGCCGTTCTTTTTCCACGCCCGCAGACCAAGCGTCATGACGTAGTTGGACACGTCATCCAGCAACAGGCCAACCTGAAGATACTGGCGCTGCTTTCCCAGAATGTCGTGCACGGGCGCTGCGGCACACAACCATCGCACTAACATGGTTAAAAATCCGCCATCTTTTTGCTGTCTGTCAAACGCATGAGGATCGCCAGTCAGCTCCGCTGCAAACACGGCCAGATAAGTTGGCACTGCCAGCGGTAAGTGGTTCAGAATCCGTACGCCAAGCGTGAGCAAGCGCGCTGCTTCCTGTAGATCGCCACCGGCTGCATGGTCGCGTTTTTTCAGATACGCACGCATCCCGTCAACCAGCGTTTCTGACGATTCTTCGCTGCCGAGCGCTGCGAGCCAGTGTTGAGCATGCTCGGCCTCCGCCAGATTCTGCGTCTCGCTAAGCAGCCGCTGCCAACGCTCTGTTTTCTGCGCTTGCTGCGCTTTTTTGCTGAGCAACGGTGCGTCATAAAAAACACGGAATATGCTTTCACCATCAATGCCAGCGAAGCGGCTCTGCTGCAGCGCATGCTCAAATTGCTGTGCTGTGACGCGCACTTGAGATATTCCGTGACAGTTACGCTGTAAAAATCCTTCGAGGTCTGCGCGCTCTTCTGCGGTCAATTCTTCCAGAACAACCACGCCGGCAAATCTTCCATAGGAAAGATATTTTTCGCGAAATCCGTCCAGCATTCTCACAAACACAGAACGCGCGCGCAAATACGCCACACATTCATTCAGCAATGGATCGTCGTTCATGTTGCAGGCTCCTTCCCATTTTCTTCTGTTGCAGCCGCCGGCGATTCTTCGCCGACCAACACACGTTTGCGGCCGTTCCAGAGTGACGACATGACGCTAACGAATTTGGCGTTCGGGTTCCGCAAAAGCTGATAGACTGCGATCGCATCCAGCGTATCATAATCGCCCCAGAGCACCTGGCTGTTGATGATGAAATCAAAGCACAGCTCGCTCATCAGCCGGAACATATCGCGAATGTTGCGATTGTCCACGCCGGCAAAGGCTTCGTCGAGGGAAATCAGCCGCGGTGCATCGGCACGCGCACCCTTATATTTTGCTACCACCGCTGAAAACAATGGCACATACATGGCCATGGCTTTTTCGCCGCCGCTGAATGTGCCAAAGGCGTTGTTAGTCAACTCGCGCTGCCGCTCGTCGCCCTTTTGATACAACAACTGAAACTCAAACCATTTACGATAGTCGAGGATCTCTTTGACGACCTGATAAAAAGAAAGTGCGCCACCGGCGTCCTGCGCCTGTCGCCGCGCTTCATCAACCTTTGAGCGAAAATGCGCAGAGAGTTTTTCCGCTTCTTCCGGCCGCATGAGATGATATTCTTTTCTCAATAACGCCACAAGATCGTTGGTATCGAGCTGCGTTTCTGTCTCAGCGCTGCGACTGCGCCAGCGCAGATGGAATTTTAAGCCACTGGACGTATCCATGCTCGACATGAGTGCATTCATCTTTTTCACCCAGGATTCTGCGCTGTTGATCTTGCCGCGGATTTTTCGGCTGATGGTATTGGTGAGAATGTCTTCAAACAACAAGCGATCCTCGTCGCGAAGCAAGGCATCCAGCTTGACGATTTCTTCCTGCAAATGCTGCAGCAATTTGCCAAAAGGCACACGCTCGCCACGATAACGCGCGCTGAGATCCAGCCGCGAAGCAGTCGGATAATTTGGTTCATCCAACTCAGCAAAAAGCGTATCAAGCAGCACCGGCTGATAATCCACCAGACGGTCGCGGTTGCTGTAATAGCGTTCGTTTAGCCTCCGGATCAGTGGCTCTAAAGATTGCGTCTGGCAATCTGCTTGCAAATAATCCCGCACCTTACGCGCCTCGCCATCCAGCTCTTCCGGCAACAAAACATAGCCAAGCGCCAGCTCTGCGTCATAGCAGCGCTGGAAATAAGCGCAGCGTCGGCGGCACGTTGCAAACGCAGCGTCATTTTCCGCCTGCTGCTGCACCAGGTTTTCCAGCTTGTTTTCCAGACTCGTATGCTGGCGCACGCAGCGTTCAAATTGCTCCTGGTAGTCTTCCAACCACGCGAGGCAACTGTCCAATTCGTCGCGGATTTTCTCATAATCTGTGAGCCTCAGCTGTTCCTGCACAGTGTGATGCTTCGCCTGCTCGTGTGTGAGCGTGCGTTCGATCTGTTCCTGCTCGTACAAAATATCTTCCTGCTCAGCTATCAGATGCGCCAACTCATCCGTCAGCTCCGCCTGGTAGGCCAGCGATTCCAGATACCGCTCGTGTGTATTTCTGAGCTTGTCCATATCGCGTTGGTAGCGTTGTGCCGCGGCAGCAGCCTGCCGAAAGATTTCATAGCGCGGCGCCAGATACAGCCGGGTGGCAATCTCCGCGGCTTGTGCCTGTAAATTTTTCAAGCGCTCATTCACCTCACGCAGCGCCGCTTCTGCCACGTCCCGCTCCTTTTCCAGCCGCTGCACATCCTGCCGCGCATCGGTCAACAGCCGCCAGGCTTCGCGTAGATCGTCATCCGCAGGCAGTGCATCATATTCTCTCTGCAAAATGGCGAGTCGCTGCTCCAGCGCTGACAGCGCCGCTGTCTCTGCGCGTTGCGCCGCAGCATTTTTCTCCAGCTCGGCGCGCAAATCTGCGATCTTTTCCAGGCGCGCCCGCTCACGCGCCTGTGCGCCAATGTAGCACACACGATGTTCGCCGCTAGTTTTGCCGCTGATCGCCCCAATCTGATAGCTGCCATCTGCATAGACCACCGTCGCCGATCCCTCGGCATTCCAAGCAATACCATCTAAGATTCCTCTGACACGCTGAAACGCGAACAGATCCTGCACAGAATCATCCAGCGCCAACTGCGTCGACAAATTGCTGCTTGCGCTATCAGGCTGCACGAAAAGATAACGATCCGCGCATCCAGGATCGGCTGCCATCACACGTTCACGATCTGCTTCCGAAACGACCAGCGCATCGAGAATGCCCATGTCGAGCAGCGCCTCTTCCAGACGATCCCGTTCTGCAGCACCCAGTGATGGCTGAAAATCGATCAGCTTGTAAAACGCCTGACATTCTACGCCCAGCTCCTGCAGCCGCGCGCGGTTTTTCACCACCGTTTCGCTGCGCGGCGGTTCCGGCTCGCGGTGCGCTTCCCATTCCGCCAGCTCTACAGTAAGCGTGTCCTGTTCCGACGTCAATAGCTGTATCGTGCGCCGATGTTCCTGGCAAGCCAAACCCAAAGTTTCGCGTCTGTACTGTCTGTACTCGAACACGCGGTCGCGCACAAGCGCGAAATCTGAGGCTTCGCTATAATTTTCCGCAAAAGTGGCCATCACGCGCATGTCCTCATCCGATATCTGCAGCTCCTGATTGCGTCCGTTCCAGGCATAGAGCGCTTCCTTCCATTCCGCCGCGACCTGCACCAGCAAGTCCTCGCGTTCTCTCTCCCGGCGCTGAGCAGCATCAACGGCGCGGATCGCCTGATCGCGTTGCTGCATTTTTTCATCGGCTTCACGCTGGCGTTGATCGCTCTGCATGAGCACCGCCAAGCCCTCACGCACGCCCTCGTCGACGCGCGCAAACTGCACCGCATGGCTCTCCCAGTCATAGGGCGTATCCAGTGTCTGCTGCAACTCGTCGGCAAAGAACGTGTGCTCTTCAAATGCCATCGACTCCGCATCATCCTGCATTGTCGCCAGCAGCCGTTCGATCTCACGCGTCCGCTCAAAAGCCCTGTTAATTTCCTGTTTTTGCTGCGCTTCTTTTTTCACGATCTGTCGCTTTTTGTCGTCCAGCTGTTCTGCTTTGCGCGCCTGCAGCGATTGACTCTCACGAATACGCGCCGCTAGCTCCCGCTCGCGTTGTTTCAGTGCAAACGCATCATGCTCAGCAAGAGAATCGCGCATCTTCTCCTTCGCCGCTTTTTCTGCTTCAAGCGCAATCTGCTGGCGTTTAATCGTCGCCTTCTCATTTTCGCACCGTCCGCGCATTTCATGCAGTTGTTCCGCTTCTTTCTCTAACGTCTGCAGCTGCTGCTCGCTCTCCACACAGCGTCCAGCTTTTTCGTAAAGAACGAAATGATTGTACACACCGAAAACCTGCTGGATTTTCTCCGCTGCTTCGCACGCTGTTTTCAGCGCGCGGAGATTCGCGGCCCGTTCGTCCATATTCTGGATCGCTTCGGCCATCGGTTGCAAATCCTCATCTGAGAGGGGCTGCAGGGAATCACTGAGAATCCCGCCCACGACCGACGGTTTGAAATCCTTCGACAGTTTCGGTGTGCGCAGCTGAATGAGCAAATCGAGCATCTCGTGATAATCTTCCAGCGTTTCAAAGCCGAAAATCTGCTGATTCACATACGCCATGTAATCTGCCTGACGCTCAAACACCTCGCCGCCAGAACCGATGCGATTCTCTAGCTCCTTTTTCGAGAGCGGAATCTTTTCGTCAAGGGCTTTAAAAAGGAAGAAATCTTTCCCAATGCGCCGACCATCGCCCAGCGAAAAATACCACTTGTCCAGCGATTTTCCGCGCCGTGCACGCAATCCCATCCCGATCGTCAGCCACACATCGCTTTCCAGCCGCTTAAATTCCATATAAATATAACCGGTGCGCTCGTCACGCTCGTCGTCTTCTTCCAGCAGATAGCTGGTCATCTTGCGATCGCGCGAGCCAAATGGATCCAGTCGCTCAGGACTCATATTTCCATCCAGGAGCAGCGGAATCACGCTCTGCATTGTCACCGATTTGCCAGAACCATTCGCGCCACGCAACAGCATCCGCCCATTCGCGAAAGGAAACTCCTGTTCATCGTAATACCAGAAATTGACAAAACCAATCTTGCTCGCTTGCCACCTACTGTTCATCATCGATTCCTCCCTGATAATCCTGTGGATATCTGCCAATGATCTTTCCCGCCATCGGCAGAATCATTACCAGCTGCTGCGCTTCATCAATCGCCAGCAAACGCCAGAGCGTCATTTCCGTTTCCACGCGACGCACAAATTCTCCGTCCGTCAGATCGCGCAGACTTTTCATAAATCCTGCGCCCTGTTCACGCCGAATCTTTCGCAACAGTTGCTCAAACTCGACCAGCGTCACCTGAATGCGGTCGTCCTTCTCCGGCAGCCAGATCTCCTGGCGCACCTGCTCACGAATCTCCGCACAGACAAGCAGAAGCACATCCGACAGGCCTGTGTCATTCGGCAGCGTTTCGCCGATGTGGCAGCTTTCGCCCTGCATGAAAAACGCGTTGCCGCGATGGACGTGCAGCTCACCGTCGAATATTTTTTCCAGCTCATCCTTGAGCCGCCTGCCGTAATTTTTCAGATAATCCACGTCTTCCGTCATGCCCTCGCTCTGTAAAATCCCCATGGAAAAGAGCAGCCGTCTATAGACGCGATGTCTGCGCGCGATGCCCCGCTCCTCATCCATCGCCACCCAATCACTCTGCGCAAAATCTTCCGGCCGCGAATAATTCATGATATCCCGCGGAAAATGGCGCATAAAATAACGCGACACGCCCGTGTTTTCATAAAGCACTTCGCCGACTTCTGACTGCACAAAATTATCTTCGTTGCCATCGCGAACGCGGAGCATCCCCTGAGCCGTCGCGAAGCGCAGCACACGCACCAGCTGCTGCCGGCTGCGATAATGCGTCCAGTCCACGCCGCCACCTGGCAAATTGGCCACCACGTATTCCGTAAATTGTGAAAGAATGAACGGTTCTCCAATGTCACGATCCTCCAGAAACATCAACAGCAGACAGAGAAACGCATACTCTTCCTTTGTCGAAAATTCTCTGATCCCCATCGCCGGTTCCGCAAGAACAGGAATTTTCTCCAGCTTGATCAGCGAGGCGTTTTCGATCACCTGACAGCCGAGCTTTTCTGTTGCAAAACTGCGAATCACAGGCAACGCCTCGCGCACGCGATAATACAGCTGTCGATCCTCCGCTTTCAGTACCCAGCGCCGCGCCATCAAAATTTCCAGCTCCTTCATCGCTCTGCCTCCTCGTCAAAAACAATACGCAAATGCGGCAATATCATCTCGCCATCTTCTGCGCGCACGACGCAGCGTTCCCCCTGATTTTCCAGATCCAGCCAGAATGTCCGCCCGTCCTCGGTGCGCGCCGTCTGCGACGTATCCTCCAGTGCATCGGACAACCACTGCAGCAAAATCGCACGCGTGCGCGGTTCGATCACCGGCAACGCAGCCAGATCAATCGCACCATCCTTTTCCAGCACCGCAAGCCGTTCGCGATCAGCCTGCAGCTCGGCCAGCGCCTCCTCACGCGCCAGACGCTTTTCCACAGATAGGTCGCGGATCGCCGAACGCCCCTGCTTCTCACGGTATGTGCGCACGCGCGGCTTCAAACGGATCATCGCTGGCGCTTCGTCATACACACTCACGTTCATGCTCTCGCTTTCGCGCTCCGCCAGCAAACGCAAGTGTCGCGGCTGTTCCAGCCCAAACACCAAGGCCGACATCTTATGTGCCTCATCAATATCCGTGCACTCCAGAAAAAGCGCCGCTACCTTGCGATATTCTTCGCGCCGGTTGGCGCCCAGCAAATTTTGCTCACTCAGCTGCGCCGCGTAGCGCGTGATGCGGCGAATGATGTCATTGGTCGCATCAAAAAGACGCCCCGCCTCGTTCTCGCCGCCATCAGCCACAAACCAACCATAAATGCTCGCATATCGCCCGCGCACGCGATCTTCGATCTCCGCACGCGTCACCTCCTGCTCCAGCCGCGGAATCATTTCAAGATGATCTATCTCCTTCGTCAACACCTGTTCGACCAGCTCTGGCGCCAAGGCGCGCAGCGATTCTTCGATCACCCCGACATGGCTCTGCAATCCCTTCACAAAATTGCGCAGATATTCCACTAGTTTGTCTTTGAAAATCAGGAACGCCTGCGTGCGCATCATCTCCTCTGCGCGCACACTGTTGAGATCGCGCATATAATCCTGGTAGTTTCGGTTAAGCCGTTCAAAATCGCTCTCCAAATCCTCCCACCAAATATGCAGGTCCTCCGACGTCGCATCGCTCATCTCTGCAAAACGGTCCACGTGTTTTCGAATGCGCTCCAACAACGATGGCTCCAGCGAGGCGCCCTCCACCTGCAAATTTTCCAGCCGCAAAACCAGGCGTTCGATCTCTACGCTATACGGCGTCAGCTGATAGCGAAATTTTTTATTCTGGAACTCCTGAATCGTGCGAATATTGCGCGTATCCTGAATCGTCGCCAGATTTTTCCACTCCACGAGCATCGCCAGATCCTGCTGACACTGCTCTGGCCGATAGGATGCAAAATACGGATCGGCCACCATCTCTGCATACACCTCGTCCAGATCCATCCAATACCGCAGTCGTTCATAATTCTCAAAAAAAATGCGCATAATGCTCCGATATCGGTCTGCATTATCCGCGTTCAAATACTTTGCTTCTGTCACTGGTCTCGTTAGTTTCTCTGATACGTGCATTTGGCGCTCCCTTCCAGTAATCCAAACTTCTCTAACGTTTCCAATTTAACTATATCGGATTCTGCCAGTTATTACAAGTAAAGCTTTCTTCACAAATAAATTAAAATTAATTCGCCGCGTGCTCATCGTTTTTGATGAGCACGCGGCGCGTTTCACGTTCAGCCCTCCTGCTGGCGGCTGAGTTTTTTATTCTTATTATATTTTGCGCGATCGTCGGCTTTGAGGAAGCGCTTGCGGAGGCGCAGTTCTTTCGGTGTGACTTCGAGATATTCATCGTCGTTCAGGAACGCGATGCACTGCTCGAGAGACATATCGCGGGCGCCTTTGAGCTGGACGGCGTCGTCCTTACCGGCGGCGCGGGTATTGGTGAGCTTTTTGCCCTTGCAGACGTTGACGGCGATGTCCTGATCGCGGTTGGATTCCCCGATGATCATCCCTTCATAAACGTTTACGCCTGGTCCGACAAAGAGGGTGCCGCGCTCTTCGGCGCTGGAAAGACCGTAGGCGGTGGTGGTGCCGGTTTCAAAAACGATGAGCGCACCGCTACGACGCCCTTCGATGTAGCCGCTGTAGCGGCGATAATCTTCGAAGGTGGCGTTCATGATGCCGTAGCCGTGGGTGTCGGTGAGGAACTGGGTGCGGAAGCCGACGAGACCGCGAGATGGGATGATGTATTCGAGGCGCACTTCGCCATTACGGTTTTGCATGTTGCGCATCTCGCCTTTGCGGGTGCTCATTTTTTCCATAACGGTGCCCATGTATTCTTCCGGCACATCGAGGGTGACGTATTCGTACGGCTCCATCTTCACGCCATCTTCCTCATGGATGATGACCTGCGGCATAGAAACCTGGAATTCGAGGCCTTCGCGGCGCATTTTTTCGATGAGGATGGAGAGATGCAGCTCGCCGCGGCCAGCGACGCGGAACATATCGGCGCTGTCTGTTTCGGAAATGTGCAGGGCGATGTCGCTCTCTGCTTCTTTCTGGAGACGTGCCCAGAGCTTGCGGCTGGTGATTGGATCGCCATCTTTGCCGGCGAACGGAGAATTGTTGATGAGGAACATCATTTCCAGGGTTGGTTCTTCGATCTTGATGAACGGCATTGGGTCAAGCTGATTCTGGGCGCAGATGGTTTCGCCGACGTTGATCTCGCCGAGGCCGCTGACGGCAACGATCTCACCGACGGAGGCTTCGTCGATCGGTGTGTGCTTGAGGCCTTTGAAGCCAAAAAGTTTGGTGACGCGTACGTTGCGCACCTTGCCATCACGGTTCATGATGGAAACCATATCATTGGTATGGACGGTGCCGCGGTTGATGGTGGCGATGGCGATCTTGCCGACAAATTCGTTGTAATCCATGAGTGTGATCTGCGCCTGCAGCGGCCCTTCCGGATCGCCCTTTGGTGATGGGATGTATTTGATGATGGCATCGAGAAGTGGCTTGAGGTTATCGCCGAGATCGTCTGGATCTTCGCTGGCGATGCCTTTGACACCGCTGGCGTAAAGGACTGGGAAGTCGAGCTGATCTTCTGAAGCATCGAGGTCGATAAAGAGGTCGATGACTTCGTCAACAACTTCGCTTGGACGCACGAATGGTTTGTCCATTTTATTGATGACGACGATCGGCGTCAGATTTGCTGCCAGCGCTTTCTTTAATACAAAGCGTGTCTGCGGCATGCAGCCTTCATAGGCATCGACAACGAGCAGCACGCCGTCGACCATCTTCATGATGCGTTCGACCTCGCCGCCAAAATCGGCGTGCCCTGGGGTGTCGACGATATTGATGCGGCAATCGTCGTAGTCGATGGATGTATTTTTAGCGAGGATGGTGATCCCTTTTTCACGTTCCAGGTCGTTCGAGTCCATGACGCGCTCGACAACGGTCTCGTTGGCGCGGAAGGTTCCGCTTTGGCGCAGCATCTGGTCTACGAGGGTCGTCTTGCCATGGTCGACATGCGCAATGATGGCGATATTGCGAATTTTCGATTGGTTGAGCATCGTTTCCTCCTAATTAAATAGCGAAAGATTGAAAAAAATTCCTGAAAATACAACAACCGGTCAAGAAAATCTTGACCGGTCGCTTGTTGATATTAGTTTTCAGCTGCTACTGGAGCTTCAGCCTTGGTGCCGACTTTACGGCCGTCATAATAGCCGCAAGCAGGGCATACACGGTGTGGAAGCTTTGGTTCGTGGCAGTTAGGGCAGGTCATAGACTGAACGGAGTCGAGCTTGGACCATGCGCTGCGTTTTCTGTGAGTTCTGGATTTGCCTCTCTTACTTTTCTGTAATCCCATCTATTACACCTCCCCAATCATTCATCCTGAAGCTGCGCGAGGATCGCCCAGCGTGGATCTATTTCTGTATTTTCACAATCGCAAGGACCGTCGTTAAGGTTCGCGCCACAGTGTGGACACAGGCCCTTGCAGTCAGGCCGACATAAATGCCGAAGTGGTAACTGTGTCAGTATAGCATTAAGCACGAGATAATTCAAGTCCAAATGTACATCATCGTAGATCCAATTTTCTGTTTCGAGCTGTTCGCGATCGCCGCCGTGTTCTGCGAGCACATCCACGTCGTGGTTGCTCATGAGAATCTCGTCGATCTCGAAATCCAGCGGATAAACCACCGGCGCCAGGCACATATCGCACACTGTTTCGATGGTCGCCTGCACGCGTGCATGCAACGTCACGCGCCGCTCGCCACCGACGAGCTCGGCGTCGATTTGCACCGGACCATTCAGCACCAGGCCGTTTGTCAGTCCGTCAAGTTTGTCGCTGTCGAGAGAAACCGACATCCGCCTGCCAGGATTTTGCCGCAGGCTGGATAAATCTACGATCAAAGCCATGTTTTATCTCCTTGTGCATGATACACTTCAACCTAAACAATTATAAGCGCGCGTATTTTTCTTGTCAAGGAAGGAGTGCGGATTTTCGGCGAAAATTTTTCGCGAAAAATGGCTGTTATTTTTCTCAAGTTTTACGAGATTTTTTTAGACGCAGCGCTGGAAATATTGTACAATATCTCTGTTACACTGAAAGCCAACGATCATTATATATGGAAAGGAGGTTCTCATGAATAAAACGTTCAAGCGCGCGCTGTCGGCACTGCTGGTGCTTGGTGTGCTGACGCTGCCCTGCGGCCTCAGCCTCGATCGCGAAGCGCTGGCCGAAAGCATCGTGCAACCTGTCCACGCGACAACACCGGCGCTCACAAGCGAACACATCGCCTACATCGCCGGCTATCCCGACGGGACGATGGCGCCAAACGACACCGTCACCCGCGCGGAAGCGGTCACCTTTCTCTATCGTTTGCTGGCAGATCCCGACAGCGGCACAGCGCCCTGTGAATATACTGATGTTGCAGACGACGACTGGTTCGCTAAGCCGGTGCGCGCTGTCTGTCGGCTGGGACTGATCGCAAACGGCACGGATTTTCGCCCAGATGATGCCATCACCCGCGCAGAATTTGTGGCCATTCTCGTAAAGCTCGCCGGCGACGTCACCAGCGATGCGCACTTCAGCGATGTGCCAAAGGATCACTGGGCCGCCGATGTGATCGCCAAGGCTGCCACGCTGGGCTGGGTGCTCGGCTACAAGGACGGTACGTTCCAGCCAGATAAAACCCTCACCCGTGCCGAAGCCTGCGCGATCTTTAACCGCGTTACCGCGCGCAGCGGCGACAAGGAGCAGGCGACTGCGCTGCTCACCCTCGGACTGTACAGCGACGTAACAGCGGATCACTGGGCCGGCACCGACATCGTTGAGGCCTCCATTTCCCACACGCCTGGCCAGACGCTGCTCAGCGAACACTGGGATGCGATTGACACTGGTTCCCACCATTTCACGCCTGGCATCCACGAGGTAAACGGCGTGCGTTACGCCGTCGACCGCGACGGCCTGCTTCTGACAGAGCAAACGATCGGCGCTTTCACAGCTGGCGCCAACGGCATCCTCGCGCAAACCTCCCGCAGCTTTGCGTCAGCGGTTCCATACATCAGCCAGCTCGACGGGCTGGATGCAGAAATGGGCTGTGAACCGATCAGCGCGCTCATGGGGCTCAAGGGAAAAGGCTTTGCCGAGGACGTGACGCCACAGGAATTTCTCGACGGCCTACCTTATGCCGAATCTAATCCAGCGGATGGCTTCGTCGGCTCGCCGTATTACAGCGACGGTCGCTACAGCTCCATTGATCCTGCGCCGCTGGCCGACTACTGCAACGCGCTCTGCGGCACCCTGCTCTGCGCCGACATCAGCGGCTGTTCCGTCGAGGATGTGCGGCGCGAGCTGCTTGCCGGCAATTACATCGTCGCTTATCAGACATTCTGGTGGAAACCGGTGAGCTACGCCGATTTCAACGTCGATGGCACTCTCACGCCGATGGTCGCCAACAACCACGTGCGTCTCATCTGCGGCTACGATCCTGAGCGCGGCTATCTTGTGAGCGATCCCTACAATTATTATAACGCCTGGCGCACCGACCAGTATTGGGTCGCCAGCGGATTCTTCGACTACTGCTGGAACCAGCGCCAGATGGGCATGGTCATCCGCTGAGTCTCAATCCATGCACGCTTTTCTTTCATTAGAGAAGCGTGTTTTTTTATTGTCAGCACAGCGCCTTTCCGCTACAATATTATCAAGGAAAAATAACAAAGGAGCGACCAATTATGAAACAATCTCTACGACGTCTCACCGCCGGCGGGCTCGCGCTCTGCTTTGCGCTCTCGCTCACGGCGCTGCCAGCGCTGGCCGACGATACAGCAGCGCCGGACGCATCTGTGACGACAGCGGAAGCGACGCCAGTCTCTGGCGATAACACCGAGGTCCTGCCGCCGGAAGATCCTGGCAACGAACCGGAACAGCCAACAGAAGAACCGAGCGAGGAGCCTGACACGCCGCAGACAATCGCCACCACCTGGACCAGCGCCCATGTGCGCTATCTCGGCGGCTACGAGGATCGCAGTGTGCGCCCTGAGCGCCAGGTCACCCGCGCCGAAGCAGCGGCGATCGTTTATCGTCTGCTCGAAGATCCGGAAGCTGGCACAGGCTCCTGCTCCTACGGCGATGTCAACGACAGTGACTGGTTTGCGATCAACGTGCGCGCGCTCTGTCGGCTCGGGCTTTTTGACGACGGCGCTGCGTTCCGTCCAAACGAACCGATTACCCGCGCAGAAATGGTCGATCTCTTGACACGCTTAGCGCCAGAAACTGCTGTGACGGTTTCTTTTAGCGATGTGCCGGCGGATTACTGGGCGGCGGAGCAGATCGGTATCGCTGCGTCCCTTGGTTGGGTCGGCGGTTATGAAGACGGCACGTTCCGTCCGGAAAACGGGCTCACGCGCGCCGAAGCCTGCTCGATCATCAACCGCGTCACTGGTCGCTACGGCGACAGTGCACAAGCGCAGAAGCTCATGGGCCTGGGGCTCTACACAGACATGACGGCATCTCACTGGGCTGCGGTTACTGTTGCTGAAGCGTCGATCGATCACCAACACAGCGGCAGCGGCGCTGCTGAAACCTGGAGCGGTGTCGCGCTCGGAAGCTACACATTCATGCCTGGCGTCCACGACATCTCCGGCCAGCTTTACAGCGTCGATCGCTACGGAAAGCTGGCACTCAACAAAAACGTCGGTGCTTACTGGGCAGATGCAAACGGCGTGCTCACACAGACGGCGTCCTCTTACCAGCAGAGCTATGTGCCATACATCAGCCAGATCGATAATATCTACGCCTGGGTCGGCTGCGAACCAGTGAGCGCGCTCATGGGCCTCAAAACCTACGGCTATGCACAGGATGTCCACGTCACAACCTTCCTTAATAACCTGCCGTTTTCCTCCTCCAATCCTGAGTGGGGATTTGTCGGCTCGCCGTATGTTGTTGACAATTCCCTGCGCACAACAATCTATCCCGCCGCCCTCGCTGAATACTGCAACAGCTATTGCAACGGCGCAGAAGTTTGCGCAGATTTCCGCGGCGCTTCTGTGGAAGAATTGCGCCAGGAACTGCTCGCTGGGAATATGGTCGTGGCGTACGAGACGCTCTGGTGGGAGCAGCCACGCTATCGCAACTACTGGATCGACGGACAGTTGCAGAGCCTCGTCTACAACAACCACGCCATCCTCGTCTACGGCTACGATCCTGCGCGCGGCTATCTGGTGAGCGATCCGTACAATTATTACAACCGCGGCCAAACCTACCAATACTGGGAAAACGCCGCCACCTTTGACAATATCTGGAACCAGCGCAAGGTCGGCATGGTCATGCGCTGAGCGCCTGCGCACCTTCTTCGGAAGGTGCGTTTTTCTTTGCTGGCACATTGCTTCGCTGCGCATTCGGCGGTAAAATATAAGTATAAACAAAACAAGGAGGAGATCATTATGGGCCATCATTTGCGACGTTTTATCAGCTGGGCGCTTTTGCTCGCGCTGCCACTGTCGACTGCAGTGACGCCAGCTTTTGCTGAAGAAAACACGCCAACAGAATATGCTGCAGCAACCGACGCGTGTACGCCGGAAATTGCTGCCAACGGTAGCGGCGAAAATGCTGCAGCCGTCGGCGAAAACACCGAGCCACCGCTGGAAGAAGATCCTGCTGGCGAACAAACACCGCCCGACCAGGAGCCCGTCACCGAACCTGAACAGCCAGCGGAAGATCCTGGTGAATCATCAGAACCACCAGCAACCGATCCCAGCGTAATCGCCACCACCTGGACCAGCGCCCATGTGCGCTATCTCGGTGGCTACGAGGATCGCAGCGTGCGCCCTGAGCGCCAGGTGACCCGCGCGGAAGCAGCGGCGATCGTTTACCGTCTGCTCGAAGATCCGGAAGCTGGCACAGGCTCCTGCTCCTACGGCGATGTCAACGACAGTGACTGGTTTGCGATCAACGTGCGCGCGCTCTGTCGGCTCGGGCTTTTTGACGACGGCATTGCGTTCCGTCCAAACGAACCGATCACCCGTGCTGAAATGGTAGATCTCTTGACACGCTTAGCGCCGGAAACTGCTGTGACGGTTTCTTTCAGCGATGTGCCGGCGGATTACTGGGCGGCTGAGCAGATTGGCATTGCCGCCAGCTTAGGCTGGGTCGGCGGTTATGAAGACGGCACGTTCCGTCCGGAAAACGGCCTCACGCGCGCCGAAGCCTGCTCGATCATCAACCGCGTCACTGGCCGCTACGGCGACACGGCACAGGCGCAGAAGCTCATGGGCCTGGGGCTCTACACAGACATGACGGCGTCTCACTGGGCTGCGGTTACTGTTGCTGAAGCGTCGATCGATCATCAGCACAGCGGCAGCGGCGCTGATGAAACCTGGAGCGATGTCGCGCTCGGAAGCTACACATTCACGCCTGGCGTCCACGAAATCTCTGGCCAGCTTTACAGCGTCGATCGCTACGGAAAGCTGGCGCTCAACAAAAACGTCGGTGCTTACTGGGCAGATGCAAACGGCGTGCTCACACAGACGGCGTCCTCTTACCAGCAGAGTTATGTGCCATACATCAGCCAGATCGACGAGATCTACGCCTGGATGGGCTGCGAACCGATCAGCGCGCTCATGGGATTGAAAACCCTCGGCTATGCGCAAAATGTGACGCCGACTGCATTTCTGAACGCACTGCCGATCACCAGCTCCGATCCTGCGAAAGGATTCGTCGGCTCGCCGTATCACAGCGACGGACGTTACAGCTCCATCGATCCAGCGCCGCTCGCTGATTTCTGCAACCGCTACACAAACGGCGCTGACGTTTGCGAAGTGTTCAACGGAAAATCCGTGACCGACGTGCAGCGCGAACTGCTCGCCGGCAATATGATCGTCGCCTGGCAGACGTTTTCCTGGGCGCCGGTGCGCTACGGCAATTTCCTCATCAATGGTACCTACCAGGCACGCGTCGCCAACAACCACGTGCGGCTGATCTGCGGCTACGATCCTGCGCGCGGCTATTTCGTCAGCGATCCCTACAATCTGCAAAACCGCGGCCAGATCTACCAGTATTGGGTCAGCGCCCAAAGCTTCGAATCCTGCTGGAACGAGCGCAAGATGGGCATGGTCATGCGCTGAGTTTGTGCATTCTTTACCATTTTCCCACGTCAGGATTCACAAAAACGTGGTAAAATAATAGCAATAACAATGTCGCGGCGAATCGCCGCAGGATAATGAACAGGAGGCCTTTCTATGAGCAAAAAAATCTTACTGCTTTGCGGTGACTACACCGAAGATTACGAAACCATGGTCCCATTCCAGGCACTTTCGATGCTCGGCTATCAGGTGGACGCCGTCTGCCCGGGAAAGAAAGCTGGCGACACGGTGGCCACCGCCATCCACGATTTTCTCGGGAAACAGACCTACACCGAACTGACTGGCCACAATTTTGCCCTGACCGCTGATTTCGACGCTGTCAACACTGCCGACTACGCCGGACTTTTCATCACCGGCGGCCGCGCACCAGAATACATCCGTCTGAATCCTCGCGTGATCGAGGTCGTGCAGGAATTTTTCCAGGCTGAAAAACCTGTCGCTGCGATCTGCCATGGTCCTCAGGTGCTGACTGCTGCTGGCGTGCTGAAAGGCTACAAAGCCACCTGCTACGAGGCTGTCGGTCCGGACATCACCCTCGCTGGCGGCGAATATGTGAACGTTCCTGCCGATCAGGCGGTCGTCGACAAAAACCTCGTCACCTCTCCGGCATGGCCTGGCAACACGGCGATCTGCCGCGAATTTGCCAAACTTCTTGGCGCCAAGATCGAGATCTGAGTTTTCCGCACAGCAAAAGCTGCCGCTCCGCGTGGAGCAGCAGCTTTTTTCGCGCATATTTTTCGCAGATTTAACGTCTTTGCTATAGCATTTTTTGTGCGATTCCACTACACTGGTAGATGGTATTTTTCCGCAAAGGAGTTCATTATGGCATCATTTAAACTCACAAAACTGGAACGCAACTGGATTTTCTACGACGTGGGCAACTCAGCATTCACACTGCTGATCACGACGATCATGCCAATCTATTTCAACAGCCTGGCAGAGAGCGCCGGACTGTCGAGCGTCGATTATCTGGCTTACTGGGGCTATGCCGCATCGATCGTCACGCTGGTGGTGGCGTTCATGGGGCCGACCTTCGGCACATTGGCAGACACGCGCGGCTTCAAGCGACCGATCTTTCTGCTGTTTCTGGTGATCGGGCTGGCTGGCTGTGTGCTTTTGGGCGCATCCAGCAACTGGCTGATCTTCCTCGTGATCTTCGTCGCCGCAAAGATCGGCTATCAGGCGAGCCTGATCTTCTACGATTCCATGCTTTCAGACGTCACCACCCACGAGCGCATGGACATGATCTCATCCTGCGGCTACGCCTGGGGCTATATCGGCAGCTGCGCGCCATTCATCCTCTCGCTGGCGCTGGTGCTCGGCGGCGGAGCCATCGGCATCTCGATGACGCTGGCGATGCAGCTGGCATTTTGTATCACGGCTGCGTGGTGGCTGATTTTCACGCTGCCGCTCCTGAAAAGCTACGAGCAGAAGCATTACGTCGAGCGTCCGAAGCACGCCGTGCGCGAAAGCTTTGCGCGGCTGGGCCGCACGTTCAAAAACGTCAAAGCCGAGAAAAAGGTTTTCTTTTTCCTCCTGGCCTTCTTTTTCTACATCGATGGCGTCTACACGATCATCGATATGGCCACAGCCTACGGCACCGCGCTTGGGCTCGACACCACCGGCCTGCTCCTGGCGCTTCTGGTGACGCAGATCGTTGCTTTTCCGTTCGCGATCCTTTTCGGCCGGCTGGCAGCGCGCTACGCAACTGCAAAGCTGATCACCATCTGCATTCTCGCGTATTTTGGCATCGCTGTTTTCGCGATCTTTCTCGAACATCAGTGGCAGTTCTGGCTCCTGGCAGTCATGGTCGGTATGTTCCAGGGCGGCATCCAGGCGCTCTCGCGTTCCTATTTCACACGCATTATCCCGCCGCAGCAGTCCGGCGAATATTTCGGGCTTCTGGATATCTGCGGCAAAGGCGCATCCTTCATGGGCACGACCCTCGTCAGCGCCGTCAGCCAGATCACCGGCGACATCAACACCGGTGTCGGCATGATCGCCATCCTCTTCATCGTCGGCATGTTTTTCTTCCGCGTGACAGTGCGCATCAAAAGCTAAAAAATGCTCAGCCTCTCGCCATGAGAAGCTGAGCATTTTTCATTATGGTTTGCAGTTTCCGCAAGGGCTGTAGCCCTGATCGATGAGCGCTTGGCGCGTCGTCGTAACCTCTTCTGGCGCTTTCATACTAGTAACGCTGCTGCAGGACGGATCGTGAAATTTCTTCGAATTGTTGTTGAGCACGTAGGTCTGCGGCGTTTCCTCGGCAAACGGCTGCGCACTTGACGCTGCATGTTCAGCAGCCGTTGTCTCCCAGCTTTCACCGCTGGCGTAATCGATCGTGATCCCCGGCTGCACGTTGTAAGCATAGACGCAGAAACAAATCCCAGCGCCTGCGTCCTCAACAGAATACCCTTCCATGAGCACGCCATTTGCCACAAGGTCTGCGCCATTAAAAACCGGCGTGACACGATAAAGCACGTGGCCCGCCGTTTCCTTCACATAGTCGGCGACCATATTTTCAAATGGCAGCATCCCTTCCATATTGAGATACCGCGTGCCCGTAATGAGATTCTGCGCGTTGGCATTTTCACCGCTGAGCTGATAGCCGATAAGATGGCAGCGGTTGTAGAGATATTTGCCGTCGACATTGTCGTAGCGCACAGTATGCCAACCGCTCGGCTGCACCTGACCGATCGAGCCGCGCTCCTCCGTCGGCATCAGACTCTGCCCCACGCAGGCAAGCGCCACGCCGCAGCGCCCGTAACCATCCAGCGGGCTGTAGCTCTCAAAATCATTCGTCGTCAGATCGTCCTGGGTGAAATACGGCACGTTGTCATGAACGACCGTGAACGCTGAGCCCGTGTAGCTCGGCACCTGCGCCGGATCAAAAACATCCAGCGTCTGCGCAGGGAGATTTTCCGCTTCGCCACTCGTCGCTGCAGCCTCAGCGCCCGACGCCGACGCTTCCGTTTGCGCACTGATCTCGGCGCCGTCGCTTGTCGTCGTGCTGCTGTCACAGGCTGTGAGCCCCGCGGTGCTCAGACAAAACGCCAGGATCAGCGCCAGAAGTTTCGCTTGTTTTTTCATCGCGCGTAGTCCTCCCGGGTGATCTTGTCGTGGGAATATCCCTGAAACTCTCCACCGCCAGTAAGCCGCCAGCCATCGAGCGACAGATCAAAATGCAGATCCGCAGGATAGCGTCGGTTCCAACGATAGATCGTCAGACAATCAATGCGCGCAAGCAGCGGTGCCAGCGGCGCATCCTCCACAAAACAGAGCGCGTCATCCGGCGCTGCCGCGAGAAAATCTTCGTCAACGCGAAGCGTCGCCGCGCACGACGCCTCAGAAAAAAGCGCAGCAGAATTTTTGTTCATCCACAGCGGACGACCGTCCGCTAATATACAAATATCTTCAGTCACCACACGATCGCGGCTTTGGCGCCGGTGATTGAACGCCATGCCGTTCTGGTCGTCAAGACAGACAATGATATGCATAAGCTTCTCCTTTCAGACAATACAGTAGTCCCATTATAGCATATCCACCGCAGGCGTGCGATGAAATTTAATATTGCGACATTTTTATTATGCATTGACATTCATGAATATTCGGCGCATAATATGATCATCGAGAGCAAGGGTGTTCCGAAAAACGCGAACCCTCTTGCTCTTTTTTCTTTTGTTCCCGCTCATCGATCGCAGTAAAGGAGTCTCACCATGAAGAAATATTCCAAAGAAGACATCATCCGTCTCGCCGACGAAAACGACGTCGAATTCATCCGCATGCAGTTCACCGATATTTTTGGCCAGATGAAAAACGTTGCCATCACCCGCGCACAGCTGGAAAAAGCGCTGAACAATCAGATCATGATCGACGGCAGCTCCATCGAAGGCTTCACCCGCATCCACGAATCCGACCAGTATCTGCACCCAGATCTCGACACCTTCGTCATCCTGCCATGGCGACCACAGCACGAGCGCGTCGCCCGACTCATCTGCGACGTCTACAATCCAGACGGCACCCCATTCGTCGGCGATCCTCGCCACGTGCTGAAAAACGTTCTCGACAAAGCCGCCAAACTCGGCTACACCTTCAACGTCGGGCCTGAATGCGAATTTTTCCTCTTCGACACCGACGAACACGGACGCCCAACCACCCAGACCAGCGACGAAGCCGGCTATTTCGATCTCGGACCCCTCGACCACGGCGAAGGAACGCGCCGCGAGATCTGCATCGCGCTGGAAGCCATGGGCTTCGAGATCGAAGCCAGCCACCACGAAGTCGCCGCCGGCCAGCACGAAATTGATTTCAAATACGCCGACGCCCTCACCGCCGCCGACAACATCATGACCTTCAAGCTCGCCGTCAAAACCATCGCCCAGCGCAACGGCCTGCACGCCACCTTCATGCCAAAGCCGATCTTCGGGATGAACGGATCCGGCATGCACACGAATATGTCCCTCTTTAAGGATGGAAAAAATATTTTCTTCGACGAAAACGGCGAGCGCAAACTCTCCCGCGAAGCCTACAGCTTCATCGCCGGATTGCTCGAGCACGCAAAATCTCTCGTCGCCGTGACCAATCCCCTCGTCAATTCCTACAAGCGACTCGTGCCTGGTTATGAAGCGCCAGTGTATCTCGCCTGGTCAGCGTCCAACCGCTCCGCGCTCATTCGCATCCCAGCAGCGCGTGGTCAGAGCACCCGCGTCGAGCTCCGCTGTCCAGATCCTTCCTGCAACCCATATCTGGCGCTCGCCGTCTGCCTGGCAGCCGGACTTGACGGCATCGAACGCGGACTCGTACCACCAGAAGAAGTCACCGAAAATATTTTCTCCATGGACGCCAGAACCCGCGCCGACAACGGCATCGACAATCTCCCCGGCACCCTCTTCGAAGCGCTGGAGCTCATGAAGCGCGATCCCCTCATGGCCGACACCCTCGGACCACACGCTTACGAAAGCTTCCTCGCCGGAAAATACCACGAGTGGGATACCTACCGCACACAAGTCACCGAATGGGAGATCGAACAGTATATGGTCCTCTTTTAATCATCGATCATCTTCAAAAAAGGGAGTGAGCGAAAAATGATCCGCACCATCGTTGCCCTAAACGACGACGCCCTCGCAGAAAACATCTCGCAGGCGCTCGTGCACCGCGGCATCGCAGTGCGCTATCGCTGCCACACCGGCGCCGAAGTGCTGCGCGCAGTCCGCGAGATGGACGGCGGCATCGTCATCTGCGCAGCAAAACTGCGCGATATCACCGCCGTCGAACTCGCCGACCGGCTGGACGGTCAGGCGCTGCTGCTCGTTCTCGTAAAAAGCAGCCAACGCGCACTCTGCGACCGGGAAGATCTCTTCACCATGAACGTCCCCGTACGCTCCTCCGAACTCATCGGTGCCGTCACCATGCTTTTGCAGATGGACGCCATGCGCGCCGCACGCACCATTCCCAAACGCAGCGACGACGCCCAGAGCGCCATCGCCGAAGCCAAAGCCCAGCTCATCGCCAACCGCGGCATGAGCGAGCCAGAAGCGCATCATTATCTGCAGCAGCGCAGCATGCAGAGCGGCGTCCCCATGGAAATCGTCGCTCGCGCCCTGCTCGCTGACGACACCAACATTTGAACCCCGCAGCGGCGCGTCCCCCTGCTTCATTCACGTCTCCAAAGCCAACGCCGCTGTTGCTCTATAAACCATTCTTTCCAACTGAAAAAGCAAGCCACATCCTCCGGCTTGTTTTTTCATTTACACCATTTCGCCCATTCTGTGCTACAATAAAACAAAGGAACAACAAGGAGTGATCGACAATGGCCACCATTGAACAACAGGTCAAGGATTTAAAGAAGGAAAAAGATTACTGCTGCACACAGATCATGTACCAGCTCGCCGGCTTGGACGCGCTGGACCTCGAGGATCCCGTCGCACAAAAAGCCCTGCGCGGCCTCGGCTGGGGCGCGCGGACGCAGCTCACCTGCGGCGCTATTTCTGGCGGTGCGATGGTGCTCGCCCTCTACATCGACGACAAGGAAAAAATGATCAAAGCCATCCAGGAATACACAAAATGGTTCACCGACACCTTCCACCACACCCTCTGTGGCGATCTCCTGGGGTGGGGAAAACAACCGGACGGTACCTGCCATGATAAGATCGTCGCCCCATGCGTCCACCATCTGCTCGAACTGCGCGAAAAATATATGAGCGAAAACTGAGCATAAAAAAGCTGCCCGATCATTCGAGCAGCTTTTTTCGTACGCTTGGGAAATTATTCTTCTTCGGCGTTCTTGTCATGGATCGCAGCGATGGCTGCGTCTGGATTCGTGACATCGTAAATCAATCTGTAACCGCCGACCTTTTCGTCGTAGCCTTCGACAGTGCAGGTGTATTTACCGTCAGCTTCCCAAACTTCGACCGAATATGCGAAAGGACGCCCAGCAACAGAGCCTTTTTCACGCCAGCCAGTGATGTATTTATCAAACTGAGAGCTGTGGCCCCACTTGCCATCTGCACAGTACGCATCCAGGAATTCCTTCATCCAGCGATTTTCGATCTCAACAGCTGGCCAGGTCGATTTGTCTCTGTTGTCGAAGATTTTTTCTCCGTTCAGGCGGATCTCAAAAACACGGCCATCCGTTTCGTAGAACATCTTCACATCCACGCCCGTCTCCTGCAGGAACGTGTCCACTGCCTTCAGCTCTCTGGCAGCCGTGAGCTCTTCAAAGGTGTTCTGAGCATTTGCAATGCTCCAGTTTTTCAGACGTGCCAAACGTTTCAGCGCATCCACCATAGCGTTCTGTTCTATCATTTTTAATTCCTCCCATCATTATGATGACGCTACAAGTCGTTATGCATATAGTATATCGCACCACAGCCCAAAGTACAATCATCTAAAGCAAAATGATGAGATTTTTTGATAATTATTTTATCAATAGTTGTATAGTACTATCCCCATCTTCATTCAAGATACATTTTGCGCAGTTTCTGCCATTGTTCTTCATCGAAATCAATTCCTCTAATAATATAGTTTTCAAAAGAACCATATTCTTTTTCTGCCATATCATAGCTAATTTGCAGATAGTCAACATCCACGCACAGTGCTGCCTTAATTGCTTCCAGCATATTGTTGTCCATTCCTTGCGCTTTCATCTTTGCGAGCACTTCTTTGTTGGCAGCTTCACGCATCGTGTTGGTTTTTTCGTAATCGGCAAAAATATCTTCTTTTGAGACGCCTAAAATTGTCAGAATTACCGCCGCCGTAATGCCAACACGATCTTTTCCTGCAAAGCAATGCCACAAAGTTGCACCTTCCGGCGTATCCAAAAGCATCTGCAGCACTTCGCGGATACGCGCACGTACACCCGCATCGGTGATAAAGGATGCGTACAATCCTTTCATCATTGTTTGCATTTCTTCTTTGTTACGTACAGACTGAAGCTGATTGGAACTGCCTGTCGCCTGGGCATCGTCACCAGCAGGGAAGAAATCCAATGCGTGGTAGCAAGCTCCCGGCACAGCCACATCAGGATCCTGTTCAGTTTCAGCCTTCGTACGCAAGTCAGCGATATTGCGCAGCTGATAAACATTCTGCAGCACCTCAACGTCGTGTGCCGTCAATTCAGCCAAGTTGCCGGAACGCAACAGACGATGCTTGCGCACCTTGCGCCCCCCTGCGCCAACAAGTCCTCCCAGATCTCTAAAATTGTACAGCTTTTCAAATTCATATCCCATACTATCTCCTCTTTTCTACTGAATCTCTTATCAGCTTATCATCGTTTCATCCATTCTGCAGCTATAATCTGCATCAGGCGTTCTTTTTCACCTTTGCCAGAGTCAGCACGATCGCCGCAACCATCAACACTGTCGACGCGCCAAAGGAAACATGCACGCCAAAAAGAGCACTGCTGCTCTGTGCCACAACAGTATAAACCGAAACAAAAATTGCTGTGCCGACTGAGCCGGCAATCTGCCGAAATGTATTGAACACAGCGTTGGCATGGGTGATGATCTCCCCTCGAAAATCTGACATACTCCAGGTGTTGACCGGCATCTGCACGATATTAATGCCAAACAACCGCACAGAATACATTAAGACGATATACCAAGTAGCTGTGTCTTCGTAAAATGTCACATAAGAAAAGCTGCCGATCGCCAACAAGACCAACCCCAGCAATATGACGGGCCTGCCGCCGTGTTTGTCGAAAACTGCACCGATCCATGGATTGATCAGGGCAGAGATTACCGCTGCCGGGAGCATGACCATCGCAGACATAAAAACGCTGTAGCCGCGTATCTCCTGTAGATAAATTGGTGTGAGCACGCTGCCAAACAAAAGTGCGGCATTGATGAGCATGCCAATAACCAGGCCAACGGCGAATTTCTCATTCTTAACAGTTTCAAACCGCAGCAACGGCGTCTGTAAGCCTTTCTGCCGCTTCACAAAAAGACAGGTTATAGCTACACCAACAACCAACGGAACATATACATGCATCGAAGTCCAGCCAAAGCTGCCGACGGCGCTGAAACCATAGAGCAAACTTCCAAAGCCGATCGTGGAAAGGACCACCGAGGTTTTGTCAAGATCCACGTGATGCGTCTCACCAACATCCGGCATAACAACGGCACAAACAAGAATATCCAGCACGATCAAAGGAACCAGTCCCAAAAACACCGTATTCCAACTGAAACGATCGATGATAAAACCTGCCACCGACGGACCAATCGCCGGTGCGATGCTGAATACCATACCGATCGTGCCCATTGCTTTGCCGCGTCTGTTCGGTGGATACATCATCAGCACTGTCCCTGACAAAAGTGGGGAAAGCACACCAAAACTCAGCGCCTGCAATACACGCGCCACGATCAACACCACGAAAGAATGAGCCGCCCCTGCCAAAAAAGTGCCTAGCCCAAAGAGGATCATCGCCAGCAAATACAATTGCTTCGTCTTAAAGCGCGCCATCAGATAGGCCGTGCAGGGAATCATGATGCCATTTACCAGCAAAAAAATCGTCGTCAGCCACTGCGCAGTCGACGCATCGATGGAAAGATCCGCCATGATACTTGGCAGGGCTGGTCCCAGTATGGTTTGGTTAATCGAACCCAGAAAACAGCCCGCTGTCATGAGATAGATTGTCATCTTTTGTCTACTTGTAACTTCCTGTGTCAAAACAATTCACATCCTCTTCATTTTCTGACTATTTACAGATACACTCCCCCTTTTATTTGCAAACAACCTCATCACGCATCATTCTTAGCCAATTTGCCATTGAGAAGCATAATAACCGATCATGTCTCGGAGAACATCCGCATCTGCTTTTTCTCGCAGGGTGCCAAAGGCCGCCTCATCGACCACTGCCGGCAAAGCACAAATGTTATCAACAATTGCCCAGTACTCCTCGTCCATCCACTCTTCCAACTGACTCAGGAATTTCTTGCGCTCCTCGGCCACATTTGGCATTTGATCATAATAAAACGTCTGGCTGATGATCGGCGTGCAGAACTGCCCCTGACACATCAGCGCGTTGCGGCGTTTGTACGCCTCGCTTTCAAAAGCATTACAGTAATAGCGCACCTTGCCGCCGGGCGCACGATGTGCAAAGCCATAAAACGTACGCTTCGTATCCTTTTTGATCACGACATCATCTGCCATCTGCAAATAGCGATCCTCTATCCAAGCATGAAAATCTTCATAAGCTGTTAGCGTCAGTTTTTTCTGCTGAAAAGCCGTCATTGCAATGCCTTCTGCCAGCTCCAGAATCTTATGATCAAAGCAAGCGATCATTGCATGCTGCAGTTTTTGAAGAATCGGCAACGCCGTATCATTGTGCGGTGTTGCTGCCAGTTCGTTGAAATTTTCCATGAACAGCTTCGGATACTGTTCCTGCATGCGTTGCGCCAATTGGAGCTTGCTGATATTAGCATACTCTTCCTGCAGCCCAGAAGGCACAAGCACACGATTCAGCCATTCTACGATCGGACTGGTGCACACCCCTTCCAAAAGGCGCATTTGGGCAAACCGGCTGACCTCGACAAGCTGATCACCAATATGATAATAGCGCTCGCCATCGCGCAAAAAGCAGCAACCATAAACAATGAATTCCTGCTCAAATTTACCCAACTCTGCCCATTTGGCAATATCCTGACTCACTTTTAAATCTCGAAATGCAACCATACGTCCACCTCCTTATAACACACGCAGATCCATGCGCCCGTCAGCCATATGCCCAACATTCAGCGGCGTCTGCAACGACTTGCTCAGTCGCTCCGTTGACATGATCTCTTTGACCGAACCACGATCAACAATTTTACCATGTGAAAGAATGATACCTTTATCAAAAACAGGAAGAATTTCTTCGGGATAGTGCGTCACATAAATAATCGTCTTTTGCGATGCTTCTGCCAGATCAGAAATCTTACGCAAAAGCATCTCACGTGCAACTACATCCAGTCCCGTTCCAGGTTCATCCAAAACCAAAATTTCCGGGTCTGTCATCATCGCACGAGCAATCAACACATTCTGACGCTCCCCTTTGGATAGCATTGAAAATGGAAAATCGTGCTTACGTTCCAAATGCCATTCTTTCAACAATGCCTTCGCATGAATTACATCTTCCGAAGTCACCGAAGCATCAACACCAAATCCACCTGTTAAGCCTGAAAGCACGATTGTCAAAATTGATTCATGCGTATAATATTTATCAAAATACGAGCTACTAATCCAGCCCATGCGTTTACGAATCGACAAGATATTTTCGTCACTATAAGTCTCCCCAAAAACTTCTAACCGACCAGAAGTTGGCATCTTAAATCCGGAGACAATCGAAAGCAACGTTGTTTTCCCACTACCATTCAAGCCAAATACGATCCATTTTTCTCCCTCCCGAACCTCCCAATCAATATCCCTCAACAGGAAACGGTTTCCTGCCTGACAACATAGCTTCTGAGTTTTAATCACCGTTTTCATGATTTCACCTTCTCACTATTTGCCGTAAGTGCATCCACCTCAGCATCAGATAAGGTCACCCCGCTGCTTAGCTGCTCACGATCTATATGCACAGGCACAACAAAACCATCTTGATCCATGAAACCCAAGAATTTATTTTGCCATCCCAAAATATCACAAATCTTTGCAATAGTCATTTGTCTGGTCTGTGCATTCTCATCAAGATACGTATACCAATTAAAATCAAAATGCTCCACAAAATATTTTGCGCTTTGATAAATCTCTGGTTCCGTTCCGTATTCTATGCGATCACAATGCGTGCAAAAAATCTCAATACGCGCATCTTCAAAATTATTAAATGTAATACGTTTGATCTCAAGCGGACTTCCACAATATCTGCATACGCAGCGTTCTACGCGCTCAGTCAATTCCTTAACACGTTGACTTCCATTAAATTGTTCTAACATAAAAATTCGCCTCCTATCAAAAAGGAGCAACGCCTCATAATAAAGCATTGCTCCAGCTTTAGATCATTAACCATTATCCATTAAAAAAACACATTACTGAGAGGGATGCCGATAACTAAGAAAACAATTGTAATGGCAATACACGTTAAAACACCATATTTATAAATATCATTTGATTTCACCCATGTGCTATTACCAAACAGCAGCGAAGCAAATGGTGAAGCTGCAGGTGTAACATATGCAATATGGATACTAACTAACATCATCGCCATAATCGGCATTGGATTAAAGCCCATTTCCATTGCAAAACTATAAATAACAGGTGTAAACATCAAGCCAACAGTTGTATTCGCCATGAAGTTTGTAAGGAATACGGAAACAGCACAAATAACAATACACATAAATACTGTACCTTTACCTTGGAAGACTGGATTTAGGAGTGCCAATACAGATTCAGCAATACCCGTATCAGCCTGCATCATTATTGTTGATAGCGCCAACAATACACCAGAAAGAATAACCGTATCCCAAACAATACCTTGCGTTGCTGCCTTTGGAAAATCAAGAATAGGTTCACCATCGATAAACGTAATTGACATCAATGCTAAGATCAAAACAATCGGAATCGTACTGCCCAAAGTGGCAAAAAATTGACCCACAGCGCTTGAAGATGGTGTAAATCCAATACCGCAATACACCACCAGAACGACTACTACATAAAACATTGTTACCTTCTGGCGCTTATTTAAGATCAAGTTTTCCTTGTTAACAACAGAATCATCAATGTTTTTCATCATTGAAAGGTCAATTTTAAAAATGTACTTGCACATCAAAATAAAGCCAGCTATAACAATCATCCACATAATAAAGCTAAAGGCTGCATACAGGCCAAAATTAAAACTAAATTGCCCATTGGAAATTTGCATTAAAGAAGCATTCACAAATAATGGATTCCCACGGAATAACCAAGTAGAGGAACTAGCTAAACCACCAATACAAATCCCCATAAACATTAAGGTCGGATATTTTGTAAAAGGTTTAATATCATACATTCTACATACAGAGACAAGGATTCCCCAAAATACAATCATTGCTGGAAAACTGGAACCAATTGCACCTGCAAACATTGTTCCTACAATCATAAAATAAGAAAACAACCACGGTCTACCCTTTACAACTTTTCTTGTAATCATCCAAGTAGCTAAAAATTCTGTTATCTTATTCTGATCCAAAACCGCTACAAACACAAAGAAAAAAATCATCAACATGACAGAATCGCTGCCCAAACCAGTGGATAAAATTGTAGCTACCGGTGCAATTCCAAGAAGAGCCAACGCCGCCATTGCCAGCAAGCAAGGCCATGCAGGCGCGCAAACAGCAACCCCATAGATAGTACCAATTAAAATACCTAGAATTTTCATCCCAGTTACAGTAAGTTGGGATACTGGTGGTATAAAACCAATCCCAAACATCAACACTAAAATAATGATAATATGAACAAATTGCGGAATACGTTTTTTCGATTCACTCATGATAAGCCCCCCTACGAATTTTTCATTAAGACTATCGTGGATGCATAAAATCATCTTTTAGCATTATGCATCCACAATTTAATCATGATAGTGTTAATTAATCTTCAATAATCTGATATACAGGAGCGCCTTCGCATTGAGCAGGCATTCTCACATCCAGCAAAGTAGCAATGGTTGGCGTTACATCTACTTGACGAATAAAACGGTCCGTTTTGCATCCCTGTTTAATACCAGGCCCCGCAATAATAAAGATTGGTGTTACAGATGTATGATGTCCACCATGATCTTTTTTTGTTGTCCAGGAATCCCCATGTACACGATGGAACCCATCTTCCAGGAAGTACACAATATCACCAAAGCCTTCCTGACCACATCCGAATACAATAGCATCACAGTTACGTACTGCCAGGGAGATAATGCGACGCCCCGTACTTGGATCACGATAATTGTACAGTGCATCAATGATCTCTTCTTCAAGCTGATACTGATCTGCAGGATCCACAATACCGTGAGGGTCTCTACCCTTAATATTCAAAAAGATATGGCTAGTACCTGTCGCAACCGCTCTGGTTTTTTCCCAATCAATTTCCTTTAAGATATTGCCTTCTTCATCACGTTTGAGAACAGTATATCCCAATTCATCCATGATCTTTGCATTAACACCAAATGCATCGCCCATAAGAGCAGGACCTTCCTCATTAGTGTCACAAATCAAACCATGATCGGAAGTAATAACAATCGTCCAACCTTCATCGAGATATTGTAAGAACTGTGCAATATAACGATCAGTTTGACGATAAGTTTCTGCCATAAATTCATGATTTTTCTCAATATCTTCTGAGTTAGTATGATCATTCTCGTTACCATGAGGCCATACATTATGACCAATGCCATCAACATTGTGAAGATGTGAGAAGATCACATCGAAGCGATCATTTTCAATAAAATATTTTAAGCAAGCAGCCTGCCAATTGTTATAAATTTCCCATGTTGGCAACATCAATTGTTCCGAAAAGAACGTATTTTTGCCACCCAAACCGCTAGTGAAACTCCAATATCCGACATTTTCAATAACTTCTTTATGCAGGGATTTTGGATGCCATGCTGCATCATCTGTAATATCATTAGCACGATTCAGCCACAAATTAATATTGGTGTAATCATCATTGTGGTAAATATATCTGATAGAACGAACACATGTAATTCGTGATCCATCTTCCTGTACCACCTCATCAAGGAAAAACGGAGAATCTTCCTGATACTTTGCAACAGCAAGTGGTGTTTCTGCTTTTTTGTTACGATACATAGCAACTGTATCATACTCACCAGACTCATTCTTTAAAAGCAGGCAAGGACGACGCACACGACCATCGCAGCAAAGAACTACAAACTCCTTTGCACCTTCCGGAGCATTGGCCCAGCCCTCAGCATCTTTAATTGGTGACTGTGCAGTATTGAATGGCATATTTTCAATCGAAAACTCTCCATCTTCAAGCGTCATCATAATATTTTCTACACTAGCACCAGCATTCTGACATGCATCCGCTGCAGCATCCGCGCCAGCAGAGCCAGCATTTTCATCTTTAATATCAACATCTTCAATAATGCAACCTGCTCCTGTATTAGCATGTCCAGCTTTAGGTAAAAATGCTGGGTTTTCAACTTTTGTCGATGCAGTTACAAGAACTTCGTCATCACGCATCCCGGTACCAAAACCAACAAAACCAGGTTGTACGCCATCAACAACAGCAAGATTAGGGCTATCAGAAGTTGGAGGCCACGAACTACCTGGCCAATGCCAAACGAGCGTTCTTAAACCTGCTTCAGCAGTACAATTCCATACCGATTCAGCTTTACATGTTGTAGAATCTAATGCATAAACCAACTTCGTATGGTCAACTGGGTCAATATTCCAGAAACCAGTAATGCCATGGGTCGATGCATACGCACCAGTAGAAAGCGTCGTCCACATTGGTGGCGTAATAGTTGGCATACCACCAAGCATTACCAAATCATCGCGACAAGCACCACGATCTACCAGAGTCTTGATGGCTGGTAACTCACCTTTATCCATTAAATACTTTGTATAACGGGAATCCATCCCATCAATACCAACGACAATTAATTTTTCTGTTTTTCTTGCCATTTTTTCATTCACTCCTTTTAGAATTTGTTATAAAATGGACTTATCACTTCAATATCCTTGAACTCATAATATTACTGTTGACCGATTCTGAGAATAATTTCATATTTTCCGACTTTTTCTCGGCTGTAAAATATTTGTACAGCTTTCAAAAGGAGCATAATAATTATGAATACAGATCAGCTTAGATACCTTATAGAAATCAGCAAAAACGTTTCAATGTCAGCAGCTAGTGAAAAACTTCATATGACTCCACAAGCACTCAACACTGCAATTAAACGACTTGAAGAAGAGTTGGGATTTTCTCTGCTTAACCGTTCATTTAAGGGGACATCCCTTACTGCTGATGGAGAATGGCTTGTAGACGAAGCAAGCCATTTTCTCAACAAAATATCTGAACGTCAAGAAGTTCATAGAATAGCAAATATACCGCAAGCACACACTGGCAATCTCAATATATTTATTAATTATTCGGGTATTAATAGCAATATTCTCGGAAAATTAATATGTAACTTAACAATAAAAGAACCAGATTTAATCATAGATTTACAAGAAACATCAAAAAGCACTGTTATTGAAAAAGTTCTCAATAATGAAGTTTCTTTCGGGTTTATATTCCAAACTACTTTTAACGACACCTATACCTATGAATTGCCATCTGAAATTGTTTTTGAACCTTTATTTGACGGCGAACTTGTTATATCTACATCACAAAATTCTGAACTTGCAAAACAAAATACAATATCTCTGAAAAAAGTTTCTCAATTTCCATTAATCAGCTACTATGTTTATCCTGAACCACAAACATTAATCGATCACTTTTTTACTGAAACTCTTAATGCATCTATTCAATTTTCACACGAGACAAGTTTTTCTGTATATCGTGAAAAAATTTTGCAAGGTGTCGCTAACTCTATCAATGTTCAGTTCTCCCTTGATCCACATCCTACAAATTACGTTGAAGGGATGAAAATACTACATTTAAGGGAAAATATAAAAGTATATTTCGGATTCATTTATAAAAAAGGTGAAAACTGGAATGATAACGAGAAGTTCTTTATGGAAGAATTAAAAAAGTCAATTGCAAATGCGAAAACAAATCCTATTTTGTGAAATTATCCAAAATACATTTATATAAGGGCCTTAGAAGTTTTCCGTTTGGCTTCTTAGGACCTTACATAAGATATGCTATTTTATTCTAAGATTTGATATACCGGCGCGCCTTCACATTGGGCTGGCATTCTTAATTCCATAAGAGCTGCCAATGTTGGAGTTACATCTACTTCTCGAATAACACGCTCCGTATATCCAGGTTTAATCCCCGTCCCAGCTGCGATGAAGATTGGTGAAACTGATGTATTAAATTCTCCATCCATCGTACTCAAAGAATCTCCATGAACGCGATGGAATCCTTCTTCAACCCAATAAACAATATCACCAAATTCCTCGCCACCACAGCCAAGCAATAGGGCATCTTTATTTCTCAGAGCAAGTGTAATCAAGCGACGACCTGTGTTTTTATCTCTTAGTGCGTAAAGTTTATCGATGATTTCTTGTTCCACCTGATACTGATCTTTTGGATCAACAATCCCGTGTGGATCGCGCCCTTTCAGATTCAAATAGACATGACAGGTTCTTGGTGCATAAGCAACCGTCTTTTCCCAATCGATCTCTTTGAGTGGATTGCCGTCCTTGTCACGTTTCAGTACTGTGAGTCCCATCTCATCAAACAATGCAGCATTGATACCGTATGGATCGCCGAGTAGTGCTGGTTCTTTTTCTCTTTCAACCAGTAATCCATGATCAGAAACGATCAAAATCGTCCATCCTTCATCGATATATTTCAAGAAACGCCCCAAGTATCGATCAGTTTGGCGATAGGTTTCTACCATAAACTCTCGGTTAATCGCGACATGATCCGGATTGGTATGGCCATTAGGATAAGCGTGCGCCCAAATGGAATGTCCGATACCATCCACATTGTGAAGATGTGATAGAATGAAGTCATACTTATCATTCTTCACAAAATATTCCAGGCAATCGGCCTGCCATTCGTTATAAGCCTCCCAAGTTGGCAGCATGAGACGCTTAGTATAATATGGAATACGCGCACTTCTTGGAGATGCGGTGGTGTAATAGCCAACGTTATCAATGATTTCTTTGTACAGTGATTTCGGATGCCAAACCTCGTCGTTGTCGCATTCCAACGCGCGCCCAACCCAAATGCTGTATTCATTTTTGTCCGTTTCTTTTCGGAAGAATTTATAGGCGCGGAAGCATGGCGTTCTCGTGCCGTCTTCTTCCACAACATCATCAACGATGGCTGGTGACAGTTCGTCAAACTTCAAAACCAGCATTGGCTCGTTATCTTTCTTGCTTTTGAAAATCTGTACGGTATTGTATTCGCCTGTCTCATCCTTCAGAAGCAAGCACGGACGACGCAGATAACCTTTAGATAATAAAGCAGAAAATTCCTGAGCATCTTCTGGAACATCCACTGCCCAGCCTTCAGGCTTTCCAATCGGCGCGTTCACAACATCGTACGGCATATTCTCCAGGGAAAATTCCCCGTCTTCCAATGTCAGCATGATGTTTTCAACTGCCATCTCTGCATTTTCGCAAGATTGCTTGGCGATTTCACTGCCGCTGGATTCTGGCTTGATGTCTACATCGGATAAGAGACACCCGGCACCAGTATTGGCATGAGCGCCGCCAGCAATGAATTGCAAACTTTCCGCTTTTGGGCTAATATTAATAATAACCTCATCTTCTTTGAGCGCTGTGCCAAATCCGATAAAACCAGGCTGTACCCCATCAACAACGTGTAGCTTTGGATTGTCAGAGGTTGGCGGCCAGGAGCTGCCCGGCCAGTGCCATACCAGCGTGCGATAGCCGTTTTCTACCGCCACATTCCAGATCGGCTCTGCTTTACATTTTGTAGAATCCAACGAATACACCAATCGGCTTCTGTCTTCAGGATCACTGTTCCAGAAGCAGGTGATGCCGTGTGTGGATGGATACGCGCCTGTTGCCAAGGTGGTCCACATTGGCGGCGTAATCGTTGGTTGGGCGCCGAGCATCACCAAGTCTTCTCGGCAAGCGCCGCGTTTTACATATTCAGCAATCGCAGGGAGTTCGCCCTTATCCATCAAATACTTAGTGAATCGCGGATCCATCCCGTCAATACCTAATACCATGATTTTCTTTTTCATGTTTACTCACTCCTTGTCAATCTAACTCATTCACCTTTTGTTCCTTGTTTAATTTGAATTTACCATATATTTTTTCTGAAATGAATCAGTTAAAAGGTGCGCAAAAATAATAGGCCGAAACTGTTCGTTGCGGCCTATTATTTCAATCATAAAACAATTCTGATCACGGAGGAATGATTATGAATACAGATCATCTTAAATATCTGATTGAAATCAGCAAATCTTCGTCCCTTCAGCAAGCAAGCGAAAAACTTTTTGTCTCACCGCAGGCTCTCAGCAAGGCAATGGCGAATTTGGAATCGGAACTGGGCATGCCTCTACTCGTGCGCTCATACAATGGCGTTCGGTTAACTGTCAATGGTTGGTGGCTTGTAGAACTTTCATCAAAATATCTGGATGCTATTGAAGAACGCCAGGAGAATTATCTTAAATATCTGCACAAACTCGATCAAACGCCTGAAGGAAAACTTAATATTGCTGTCAATCATTGTGGTATGGATACCAATCCCATCTATTCTTTTATATCACAATTGGCAAGCACTACACCATCACTCACAATTAATATCTACGACGCTTCATATACGGCATTCATGGAGCAATTAAAAAATAAAGAATCAAATATTGGTTTGTCTTACCGCATAAAGTACCATCAAAGCTATGTTAATGATTTTGATCCTACCCTTCTCTGGATTCCACTGCAAACCACACCCTTATACCTTATGGCCAGTAAAAAACTGATCCCTAATCCTCCAAAAAGCATCAGTTTGAAAAAGGCACTGCAATATCCACTATGCTCTTTTGAGCTTGAAGCTGCCATCTGGCAAAACACAGTTGATAAACTCTTTCACTCAGAAGCCGAATGCCCCGTCATCAACCATTGGGGTATATTTCAATCACATATCGAAAATGGCTACTACACTACACTAACAACAATTCCAAAAAATACCACCCAACCAGTAAACGCAGCGCCTAACACATCTTTAATAGAAATTCGTGATGACATTCAAGTCGTCTTTGGCTATTTTCGACCTACTAACGATCTGAACCTAACCGCCAATGCCACATTTTTCATCCGACAACTTGAGGAATATCTGCGTGAACAAAACGCAGAAAAAACAAAGCACACAAAATGATCTACCAATAAAAAAGATCCTCTCGCAGTTGAAAGGATCTTTCTTTTTATGCAATTTTATCGCTGCTCACACTTCGCTTTCTGGTTTGGCTGGTTCGCCGTTATCGTCCAACTGACCGTTTGAGTTGTTATCTGGCAGAGCATTTTCTGCGCGCAGGAAACGCAGGAGGATGGCGGAGGCCTGGGCGCGGGTGGTGCTGCCCTGTGGAGCGAGAGTGGTTTCTGTCATGCCGCCGATGTAGCCTTTGTCATTGGCCCAGAGGAGAACGTTGTCGAAACCGCTGCTGATGCTCGATGCATCGGTGAAATTGTCGAGGGTAGCGTTGTCGCTGGTGGTGGTGTCGTAGCCTTTAAACGCTGCGTAGCGATAGAGAATGGCGGCGAACTGTTCGCGGGTGAGGGTGTCCTCTGGTCCGAAGAGGGTGTCGCTGTAGCCGCTGACGATGTTGTTTTCTTTTGCCCAATTTACAGCGTCGGCGTACCAGGCACCCGCGGCAACGTCTGTGAAGCCGGCGTCGGCAGGTTTGGTGCTCGCATCTTCAAGACGATAGAGGATGGAGACGAGCATGGCGCGGTTAACGCTGAGTTCTGGAGAGAAAGTATCGGCGGACGTGCCGGTCATGAGGCCGGCGCTATAGATATCTGCGATATCCTGATAAGCCCAGTGGTCACTCGCTACATCGGTGAATGGCAGAGAGGTTTCGTCACCCGGTTTTGCTGGTGGTTTATCGCCACCTGGCTGGTCGCCGCCCATGACGTCGTCACCGCCGGTTGGTTCCTGGATGGTGATGTCGTCGTTGCGATCATTGCCGGCGTTCGTGCCAAATTCTGTGTTGGTGGTATAGGCGACGTCAAAATCGTCACGATCGATGACGGTGGCGTTCAGCGAATTGTCGTCGCTGGTGGTGACAGTGGTATCATAGCTGCCGCTGACGGTGACGGTCACATCGCTTTCTCCGCTGGCGAGGATATTGCCGCTGGCATCCTTGACACTCACGCTCTTTCCATCCTGGTCGACGAGCTTGCCGCCGTCGGCGATGTGGAGATTTGTGACGGTGGAATCTGCTGTCACGATCCACGAAGCGTCGCCATCAATGCTAACGCTGATCGGTGCGTCGCTCTGTTCAGAAGCAGCAGCGTTTTCGCTGATGGTGGTGGCGCCGGTGTAAGTAGTGCCGTCCAGCAGATAGAGGTCGAGGCTGGAGATGGTATCGACGTCGATATTTCCGGCGAGCTCCTGATCCAGCCCGGTGAAGGTGACATCGGCGCCATTTTTCCCTGGCGTGCCCCAGTTGTTCGCATCGTTCCCGCCGATGGTGAGCAGATTTGCTGCGTCGCTGTCAAAATCCAGGGTGGTGTTTTTGAGCACAACGTTGGCGGTGGTGTTCGTCAGATAGAACATGCTGCCTTCCTGGATGTCGCTTGCGAGGGTGGAATTTTCTGCTTCAAATTCTGCGGTCTCGCCAGTGGCGGCCTCGGCATCGCCGGAGGTGGACTGATAAATGATCACGCCGTTTGCGACGGGATCACTGGCGGTTTTGCCGATGACTTCGCTTGTAAGCTGAGAATTTTTGATGAGAATGGTGTTGAGCCCTTCCATACCGGCGATCTGGCTGCCGGTGGCGGTGCCTTTCACATTGTCCACCTGCACATTGCCGGTGGAATACAGGAGCGGCGAGCCGCTGCCAGCGGTGAAAAGGCTGGAATTCGTCAGCGAGATATTGCCGCCGCCGCGGTCGGTCGCAAGCGCCGCGGAATGATCACCGGCAGTGGAAATTGCGAGCAGATTGCCGATCACAGTGCCGCCATAGGTGGCATCAAGCCCGCGGGAATTGCTGGCGGAGGTGACGATGGTGTTGTTGTTCGCATAAACGGTGCCGCCGTCGGTGGCGAAAATGGCGTTGGAACCGGTGCTGTCTGCGGTGAGCTTGGAATCGGCGACTTTGATCACAGAATCATCGTTTACAGAAAGCAGGATCGAGTTGATGCCATAGAAATTGCAGTTGTCGCCATTGGTGTCGCTGCCGCTCTTATCGAGGGTGGCGTCGGTGAGGGTCAGGCTGCCGCCATTTTGCGCCAGTCCGACGTTTTGGTCGACGGTTTCGGTGGAAATGGTTTCGCCGTCGCGCGTCACCTCTTCGCCGTCAGCAGTGACTGCACCTGAAAGCTCGCCGGTGTAATCGTATTCCATGGTGTCTGCGCCGCCTGGCTTGGCTGGTGGCTGTTCGCCAGGTTTTCCGCCATCTGGCGGCGTTGGCTGCTGGTCGCCTGGTGGTTTTTCCGGTGGCTGGTCGCCGCCGGGCTGCACAGTTGCTACATTATCGCTGCTGTCAGCTGCGAGCACGGCGCCTGGCGCGATCGAGGTCGCGGTCAGCGCCGCCAACAGCACAGCGGCAGTTAATTTCTTAGATGAAGGGAAATTCAAATCTATGCACCTCTTTCTTGTATGCAGGGTTCTTGTTACGGTCCCTATCTTAGGCGCTCGCACTTAACGCAACCTTAAAATCGCTGGCGACTGGCCCAGCTGTTAACTTTTCAAGAGAGAGATGACGACGCGGGGACAAAAATGTCCACAAATATGCTATACTGAACGCATTAAAGGAGGCGCGCAACCATGATCATCCACAAAAACGAACGGCCGCAGGAAACGCACGAAAATTACAGCGGCGGCAGCGGACGCATCACATTCACGGCGCTTCTGCCAGACGAGGCGCTCTTAAAAAACGAGGGCCGCTTTTTCAAAACGATGGCATTTGCGCCAGGCGCGAGCATCGGCGAACACACGCACGACGGCAACATTGCGCTCTATGTTGTGCTCGCCGGAAACGGATTCGCTACGGACGACGGCGTTGAGCATCCGGTTTCAGCCGGCGATGTGCTCTACACGACCGACGGCGGCACGCACGGCATCCGCGACGCGGGAGCGGGCGATCTCGTTGTGCTCGGCTGTGTGCTGTTGGAAAATCGTGCCGCAAAATGAATGCACGCACGCGACAAACGTGGTATACTAGAGAAAGATTTTCAGGAGGTGTATACCAATGATCATTCGTAACAACGACCTGCCACGTGAAGACATCGAAGGCTACGCCGGCGGTCAGGGCGTGCTGGAATTCACCACGCTCGTGCCAACGGAGCTTCTCAAAGATGAAGCCAAGCTCTTCAAGGTCATCCGCTTCCAGCCAGGCGCTGGTCTCGGCGAACATGCTCATGTGGACAATTTTGAAGTCTACTATATTCTCGACGGCCACGGCATCGCTGTCGACGACGGCAAAGAAGTTGCTGTGACCACTGGCGATGTGGTCTACACGGCTGACGGCGCATCCCACAGCATTCGCGACGCTGGCGACGGCGATCTGGTGATGCTGGCCTGCGTCATCTACGAAAACAAAGCTGAATAAAAATCTTTACGCACAACAATGCCGAAGGGCGACGCTTTACTGTTGAAAGCGTCGCCCTTCGGCGTTTATTTATTCTGTAGTCCTCTTTTCCTTATAATCCATGCCCCAGTCCATCATTGCGTCGAGAATGGGCTTGAGACTTTCGCCTAGCTCGGTGAGGCTGTACTCGACGCGCGGCGGCACTTCGGCGTACACTTCGCGGTGCACGAGGCCGTCGCTCTCCATGGCGCGCAGCTGCTGCGTCAGCACTTTCTGCGAAACGCTGCCGATGGAGCGCTTGAGCTCGCCGAAACGTTTCGTGCCATCCAGCAGATCGCGCAAAATGAGCACCTTCCATTTGTTGCCGATGAGCAGGAGTGTGGTCTCCACTGGACATGGCGGCAGGTTTTCTTTATCTGGCATAAGGCTTCATCTCCCAATGGTTACTTTTTGGTACCTACAGCACTTTATTGTGCTTACTTCACAAATAATCGTTGCTCCCTTATAGTATCAGTATAACGACGGGCCGTCAAGGCGGCTGAGAAAACAGGAGGAATTTTCATGACTTTACAAGATTGCCTGAACATTCTTTTCGACGTAAAAAGCGCGTCCATGGCGACGGTGGACGAAAACGGCGCGCCACAGGTGCGCATCATCGACCTCATGCTCTGCGAAAACGACACGCTCTATTTCTGCACTGCCCGCGGCAAGGATTTCTATCGCGAGCTGCGCGCCACTGGCCGCGTCGCGATGACCGGGATGAACGACAACTGGCAGATGATCCGTATTTCCGGCACGGTGAAACGTCTCGACGACCAGAAATACTGGATCGACCGCATTTTCGACGCCAACGCAGCGATCGCCAATCTCTACAAGGGCGAGCGCCGCTACATTCTCGAAGCGTTTTGTCTCGACAGTGCCGACGTGGAATTTTTCGATCTTGGCCAGGAACCGATCAATCGCGAGCGTTTCCATCTCGGCAGCGCTGAGATTCCGCCGAAAGGCTTTCACATCACCGACGCCTGCGTAGCTTGCGGAAAATGCGCCAGCGCCTGCCCGCAGAGCTGCATCGCGCCAGGCACGCCATATGTCATCGCGCCGGAGCACTGTCTGCATTGCGGACTCTGCGCAGAAATCTGCCCAGTCGGCGCCATTGAACGCTTAGGAGAGCAGCCATGATCAGAGAAATGCTGCAGCTTTTCACAAGCCGCTGGGATTTTTTCGCAGAGCTCCTCGCTGAACACATCGCGATCTCCCTGGCGGCGATCCTCATCGCCATCATCATCGGTGGCGCTGCCGGTATCCTCATCAGCGAATTTCAGCGCGCTGCCAAGCCAACGATGGCGGTGATCAATTTTCTCTACACGATCCCGTCGATCTCGATGCTTGGTTTTCTCATTCCCTTCTCCGGCGTCGGCAACGTCACAGCGGTGATCGCGCTGACGATCTACGCCCTCCTGCCGATGGTGCGCAACACGCACACAGGCATCACCGGCGTCGATCCGGCGATCCTGGAAGCAGCCACCGGCATGGGCAGCACACCGGCGCAGGTGCTCGTCAAGATCAAGCTGCCGTTGGCAATGTCGGTGATCCTTTCCGGCATTCGCAGCATGGTGACGATGACGATCGCCCTCGCCGGTATCGCATCGTTCATCGGCGCAGGGGGACTCGGCGTCGCGATCTATCGCGGCATCACCACGAACAACGCCGCCATGACACTCTGCGGCAGTCTGCTCATCGCTGTCCTGGCGCTCGTCGTCGACGGGCTGCTCGGTCTGCTTGAGCGCCGACTGCAAAAGCGTCGCGCACAGCGCCGCAGAAAACGCATGTACGCGCTCATCGCCCTCGTGCTGATTGTCGCTGTCGGTGGCACAGCGCTCTACTCCGGCCAGCGCGGCGACACCATCCACATCGCCACCAAGCCGATGACGGAGCAATATATCCTCGGCGAAATGCTCGACATCCTCATTGAGCAGGACACCGATCTCAACGTCGCGCTCACCCAAGGCGTGGGCGGCGGCACATCGAACATCATGCCCGGCATGGAAAATGGCGACTTTGATCTTTATCCGGAATACACTGGCACCGGTTGGAACACTGTGCTCAAAGAAACGAGCGTTTATAGCGAAGACAGGTTCAGCGATCTAGAGCAGGCATACGCCGACGATTACGACATGCGCTGGATCGGCATGTACGGTTTCAACAACACCTATCGCCTCGCTGTAAACCGCAGCATCGCTGAGCAATACGATCTCGCCACCACCTCTGACCTTGCAGCGGTTGCAGAGGCCCTCACTTTCGGCGCTGAGTACGATTATTTTGAGCGCGAAGACGGCTACAACGCCGTCTGTCAGGCCTACGACATGCACTTCGGACAGACGATGGATCTCGATATCGGGCTCAAATATCAGGCGCTTTCGCAGGGACAGATCGACGCCACAGTCGTTTTCACCACCGACGGCCAGCTTTCGTCGCCAGATGTCGTCGTGCTGGAAGACGATCTCAGCTTCTTCCCATCCTATCTCTGCGGCAATGTTGTGCGCAATGATGTGCTGGATGCGCATCCCGAGCTCCGCGACGAGCTGGAAAAACTCGTCGGCACGATCAGCGATCAGGATATGGCAGAAATGAACCACGCCGTTGAATCCGACGGCCAGGAACCGCGCGAAGTCGCCGAGGATTTCCTGCGCGACCGCGATCTGATATAATAAGGAGGATCTCATGGAACCGATCATTGAATTTGAACACGTGCGCAAATCCTACGGCGAAAAAACCGTGCTTAGCGATTTTTCCCTCGCCGTCGCGCCGGGCGATTTTGTGACCATCGTCGGTGCCTCCGGCGGCGGCAAGACCACGGTGCTGAAAATGGTCAACGGCCTGCTCACGCCAGACGCCGGCACGATCCGCGTGATGGGGCGCGACATTCGCGCAATGGATCTCATCCAGCTGCGCCGCAACATTGGCTACGCCATCCAGGGCAGCGTGCTCTTTCCGCACATGACCGTCGCAGAGAACATCGCCTACGTGCCAAATCTGCTCAATAAAAAAGACAAAGCACGCACCAAAGCCGCCGTCGCCAAATGGCTCGCGATTGTCGGGCTCGACGAGGAATTGCTCCAGCGCTATCCCGCCGAGCTTTCCGGCGGTCAGCAGCAGCGCGTCGGCATCGCGCGGGCGCTCGCCGCGTCGCCAGAGATCCTGCTCATGGACGAGCCCTTCGGCGCCGTCGACGAGATCACCCGCGCCAGTTTGCAGCAGGAGATCGCCCGCATCCACTGCGAAACCGGCATCACCGTGCTCTTTGTCACCCACGACATCGCGGAAGCCTTGCGTCTGGGCACGCGCGTCCTCGTCATGGCGAACGGCGAGATCCAGCAATACGCCACACCGGAAGAGATTCTGCGCGCGCCAGCCACAGATTTTGTGCGCCAGCTCGTCGCCGGCGAGCGCCACGCCTGCCATCTGCCTGACGATCGTCTCGCCGATTGCCCGTACAGCGGCGCCGCTTTCACAGGAAAGGAAGACCACACATGACATCACTCACCGACAAGATCGCCCAGCTGCGCAAAACCCTCGACGACGCCGACGCCGTGCTCATCGGTGCCGGCGCCGGACTTTCCGCGGCAGCCGGGCTCATCATGACCGGACCGCGCTTCACTGAGAATTTCGCGGATTTCATCGCCAAATATGGCTTCACCGATCTCTACAGCGCCGGCTTCCACCAGTTCGACAGCCTCGAAGAAAAATGGGCGTTCTGGAGCCGTCACTTCATGCTCGATCGCTACGGCGACATCCCGAACGCCACCTACGACGTGCTGAAAAGCCTCGTCGCCGACAAGGATTATTTCATCATCACCACCAATGTGGACCACTGCTTTCAGCGCACAGGTTTTGACAAAACGCGGCTCTTCTACACCCAGGGCGATTTCGGCCTGTTCCAGTGCAGCGTTCCCTGCTGCAAAAAAACCTACGACAATGAAGCGATCGTCCGCCGCATGGCTGCCGAGCAAAAAAACATGCGCATCCCAAGCGCGCTCGTTCCGCGCTGTCCCATCTGCGGCGCACCTATGACGCAGAACATGCGTTTCGACGACACCTTCGTCGAAGACGAGGGCTGGCGCCGCGCCATGAATCGTTACCAGGAATTTATCCGTCAGCATCGCGATACAAACCTGCTCTTGCTCGAGCTCGGCGTCGGTGGCAATACGCCGGGCATCATCAAATTCCCGTTCTGGCAGCTCACCGCACAGGATCCCGCCTTCATCTACGCCTGCGTCACGCTGAACGACGCCGTCTGCCCGCCATCCATCGCCGACCAGTCCATCTGCATCAGTGCCGATATCAACGACGTGCTTCAGGCGCTGGCGGAGTAGTTTCCTTCATATATAATAGACGCTGCGGCGTCTGTTTTTTTGCGTGGAATGTCAAAAGTTCTTGACACTGATGCGCGACTCTTGTATGATGATAGTGTAAAAAGAATTTGACATTCGATCATCAATAAGGAGTGTTATCTATGACTGTCAATATGGCCCTCGCCTTTTTTGCCCTCTTCACAATCGGCATCATTGTGCTCGACATTGCCATGGTCGTTTCACTTGTAAAAAGTGGTGATGAACGCCGACAGGTGATGGTATGGAAAGCCAGTACGTTCACACTACTCGGCGCTGTTTGTGTGATGATCCTCAATGTTTTCAAACAAATCTTCTGCCCAGGTGACATCAATGAACCCTTTTCCCAGCTTGGTGCAACGGCAATCATTTATTTTGCCAGTCTCCTGTACTATCGACGAAAGCTGGGCGGTTGAAATGGAAAACAGCATTCACGAACGACGCAAAGCCCTCGGCCTCTCCCAGCAGGAGCTGGCAAAACGCTGCGGCGTCTCACGCCAGACGATCAACGCCATCGAAAACAACAAATACGATCCCACGCTGGCGCTCGCCTTCGCTCTCGCGCGCGAGCTAGCGACAACCGTCGATGTCCTTTTCTCTCCACAATGACGAACAGCCCCGAAAAATCGGGGCTGCTTTTTATTTGCGCCGTACCGGGATCAGGATCTCGGTGATGCTGTCTGCCATGGATTTCGCGACAGCATCATTGAGCCCTGTTTCGTAAGCGTAGCCGTATAATTCCAGGTTTTCCCGCGCGGCAAAGGCGAGAATTTCCTGATAACGCGCAGGCAGCTCTGACCAATCTCCCTGGTGATACGCGCGGAGATAAGTGCCTGCCGGCTGTGCGTGCAATCCCTCCTGCTGATGGACCACTGGTAGCGCCACCGTCACCGCTGTGTAATCGTCGAAGCGTCCCTCGTAAAGCGCCGCGGCCGGCAGCATCGCGCCGTAAAATGCGTCGTACAGCCGCCTCACATTTTGCGTCCGTACCAGCTGCAACTGGCAATTTTATGAGCACCTCGGCCTCACCCGCCGCGCCGAGCGCTCACAAACGCTGAACGTCGACAGCGATCACGTCGAAATGACCTTTTTCATCTACGACTACCAGCTTTGAGCATTTTCTGCTATAATAAGAGCACTTTTATAAAAGGAAGTGCTCTTATGCCCGATCATGATTATCTCAAAACCGTCACCATTGGAGCGCCGGAAACGCCAAAAGACACAATCGTCCTCTGCGATTATGATCCACACTGGCCCGCGCTTTACGCGCAGGAACACGTCAAGATCGCTCGCGCCCTCGCGGGACAGTCGGTGCGTATTGAACATGTCGGCTCCACCTCTGTGCCTGGGCTCTGCGCCAAGCCGATCATCGATATCCTCCTGCTCGTCGATGACGCCGCGAGCGAAGAGCGCTACGCGCCAGCGCTCGAAGCAGCTGGCTACACGCTGCGCGTGCGCGAACCGGATTGGTATGAGCACCGCATGTTCAAAGGCCAGTCGCCCACTGTCAACCTCCACGTGTTCAGTCAGGGCTGCGACGAAGCACGGCGCATGCTGGCCTTCCGCGACCATCTGCGCAGCCATGCCGCTGACCGCGAACGCTACGCCACAGAAAAGCGCCGGCTCGCCGCGCAGAAATGGACCTACGTTCAGGATTACGCCGACGCCAAGACAGCCGTCGTGCAGGAGATCCTGACGCACATTTCCGCTCTGCCGCCAACTTCCATACAATAAATCCCAAACGCTGGCGAACCATTCGCCAGCGTTTTCTTCTGCCCGCAAAGCCGCGCTGCGCCGCCATTTCTGTCGATGTTATTTTACGTTGCTTGCCATTCGCACCGGCTTTTCGTATACTGAACACAGTTCCGGAGCACAAATATTCGCAAGGAGTTGAATCCCATTGCTCAGTGACAACATCCAAAAATACCGCAAGCAAAAAGGCTGGAGCCAGGAAGAGCTCGCTGTGCGGCTGAACGTCGTGCGCCAGACGATCTCGAAATGGGAGCGCGGCACCTCAGTGCCCGATGCGGATATGCTGATCCAGCTTTCCGATCTGCTCGGCGTTTCCGTGAGCACGCTCTTGGGCATCGAAGAAAAAAACTGGCGCGCCGACGCGCTGGCAGAAGAGCTCGCTGCACTCAACGCCGAGCTCGCCAGCCGCAAGCGCCACAGCGCGCTCTTAAAAGAAGCAGCGAACAAGCGCAATCTCATCCTCTTTCTCTGTTTCGCGGCGCTCTTTATCGCCCTCGCCGTGCAGCAGCCGATCGTTTCCCTCGTGCTCGTCGGCGGCTGTGCGCTCGCAGCAGTGATCATTCTCTATCGCAATCTGGCGCTCCTCACCAGCGTTTCCACCGACGATCTGCGGCTCGGCGTGCTGCGATTGACAACGCTCGTCAACATCGGCATCATTCTCGTGGCCATGGTGATCGGGCTCTTATCCGCCACCGGAGTGCTCGTATTTTCCGAGCGCTCAGAACGGCTCACGGCCATGTGCTTCATCACCGTCCTAATGATCTTTTTTGGCCTCGTCTCGCCACGTCTGCCTTTCCAACGCCACACCGGCCTGCGTCTGCCCTGGACCGTACGCGATGAAGACACCTGGAACGTCGCCCACCGCATCCTCGGCATCATTTCGCTGCCACTGGCGCTGCTGTACGTCGCTGCCAGCCTCACCCTCGACGATTTCGAGACCGTCAGCATCGCCGCCATGGCGCTCTGGGTCGGACTTCCCGGCGTGCTTTCCTACATCTATTATTGGAAGAAATATCACGGGCGTCTCTAACGCCCAGTTTCAAAGGAGGTTTTATCCATGATCCGTTCCCTCACCCGCAAGCTCTTCGGTAAGCAGTTGACCAGCCACAACGGCCGGCTCGCTGCGGTCAATTTCGGCATCATTGTGCTGATGTTTCTCTGCTCGGCGATTCTGCTGCCGTTTTTGCCGCCAGAACTTTCCATCCTGCACAACGGCGACACGCAATACCCGCTGCCAAGCGCCCTCGCTGTCTGGCTGCTGCCGCTGGTGGCGCTCGTTCTCAATGTCGGTTTCATTCTGCAAAAGCGGCTTTCGCCAATGAACACGCTGGTGTTTGTGCTCTTATTTTTCGCCATGCTGGGCACCTATCTTTCGGCGTTATGAGCACGCGGCTGCTTTACAAGGCGTTTTTCGGCAGACGATATGCGCCCATTGTCGGAGTGACGCTTGCGATCTGCGGACTCTATGGCGGTTATCTGCTCTGGTTCATCTGCCAGCGCTATCTGCCTGGGCCAGACGCCGCCGCGTGGCATCTGGCTTTTTTGATCGGCTGGATGCTCTGCAGTTTTCTCGCGCTGGGGCGCATTCCCGATGCGCTCTTCACCAATCGCCGGCTGTGCGCTGTGCACTGGCTGCCGGTCCCTGGCACGCTCTTAGTCCGTCTCACGCTGGGTCACCTGCTGCTTCTGCAAGGTGGGATCATCGCGCTCGTTTTCTGGGGATTTTTCCTGCATGCGGAGGGCGGCCGCGCGTCACTACTCCGTCTGATGCTCGCTTGCCTGCTCTGCGCTGCGCTCGCTGATCTGGTGATCTATTTGCTGGCGCTGCTCGCCAGCCGCGTGCTTTCGGCGCGCACGCTTGGCTACGGATTCATTGTGCTGCAATACGGCGGATTTTTCCTGCTAACGGCGCTCACCGCGCAAGGGTTTATACGGTTATCCACTTTTCCCAACGTCACCAACGCCAGCATGCTGACAGCGCTCGGCGCGTTGTTGCTACTCGCCGCCGCGCTCTGCCACACGGCGACGGCACGCTGGTATGAGCGCGGTGTCGCCAAAGCACAGCAGTTTCAGCATTCTCATCAGCTGCGCACCGTCGCACCAACAACCATTCACCATCCTTATCTTTTGCTGGAATGGAAGCGCGTACTGCGCAATAAAGAACTCATTTTCTACACGACGATCAAAAACCTCGTCACGATCGCGCTGCTTGCTGGCCTTTTTCGCCAGCGCGTGCAGCTGCTCTTGCCCGATGCCACGCTGCTGACTCTGGTGCTCTTATCGGTCAGCTGCGCCATCAATACGATCGCCAGCACCGCTTATTCGAGCGATGCGAGCAGGCACTGTTACGATTTTCTGCCCATCGACGGCGCGCGGCTTTTCTTGTGGAAAGTGCTCGTCTCTGCGTTTTGGGGGCTGCCGCTGGTCGTCCTCGTTTGGCTGGTGAGCGTGTGCGTGGTGCGTCCTGCATTTGCGGAAAGTTTATTGCTGCTGCTTTACGCGCTCACAAACGCCCTGCTCTGTGCTGCGCTCGGCGTCTGGCTGGATCAGCGCATGCCGCGCAATCCGCAGAGCACAAACGAGCTTTTGCACGGCAATCTCAGCAAAGTCTGCGTGCTTGCCGCGGCGCTGACGCTCTCGATCTCGCTGTGTCGCGTCGCCGAGAGCCACGCGCTGATCGCGGCAGTCACGCTCAATCTCGTCCTTGTCCTTTTCAGCGCTGCGCGATTTTTTCTCAGAAAGGAGGATCACGCATGATCGAGATCCACGATCTCTGCAAATCCTATGGTGAGACGCCGCTTTTCTCGCAGCTCTCGCTGACGCTGCACGACGGCCACATCATCGCCCTCGTGGGCCGAAATGGCATCGGCAAAACCACGCTCTTGAAGACGATCACTCAGCCAAAGGCGATCGATGGCGGCAGCATTTTCATCGACGGCTTCGACAGCCGCTCGTTCGCGGCGCGTCGCCATTTTTTCTTTGTTCCCGACGATCCGCAGATGTTTCCCACACTCACCGGCCGCGAATATCTCCAGCTCATCGGCGGACTCTATCAGCAGCCGCTGGACCCCGCCCTTGACGCCCTCTGCGACGCCTTCGCGCTGCATGCTGCGCTTTCCACCTTCATCGGTGACTGTTCGCTGGGCATGCAGCAAAAACTCGTGCTCGCAGCGGCCTTCCTCTCCGGCGCGAACAACCTCATCCTCGATGAGCCGTTCAACGGGCTCGATCCAGCGAGCGCCATCGCGCTCAAAAATCAGCTGCGCGCACACCGCGACGCCGGCGGTCTCATTCTGCTTTCCACCCATAACCTCGACTTTGTCAGCAATTTTTGCGATACCATTCTATTTATCGATCGCTCCCACCGGCTGATCACGCAGCCCAATCCCCACGATCTCTCTGCCCTCGAAGCCGCCTTCTTCCGCCACGCCAGCGCGTAAAAAGCAAAGAGCCGTTTGCTGGGATCGGCAAACGGCTCTTTGCTTTTGTAAATTCCTCATTCAGCTATGGTTTCAACAACGGCTGCCGGAGTGGTTCCAGCATCGCTGTAGCGCGCGTCGAGCTGACGGTCGCCCCAAACACTGACGGCCATCGCAGCGATGGCAGCAACGATAACAATGGTGGTTTTGATTTTTTTCATGAATGCCTCCTAAAAAATCTGGGGGTATAGAGATTAAAAGAAAACTCCTGTTGTCATAATGATATTACCACATCGTTGCCAGTTTGTCATCTTTTTTCGATCAAAAATCTCAATACCTGAAACGCAACCGAGGTTACAGGCGTGCACTGCAAGAGGCCTTTTATTTCCATATCACGGACGATGCGTGATCGTATTCTGAACTTTCTCGCCGCTTTTCATCGACTTTTACGCGTATCTTCATCTTTCCACGCTCTTCTATGTGATCCACTTTCAATTTTTAATTACCACATCATGGTATTGTGTTTTTCAATACCATATCTTTTGCTGCTCGTTATCCGACCGTTTCATTGTGTCAACGACACCATTTTCTCAGCGAGCGCGCTTTCTGCTGTCCGCTGGTACTCGTGCTGTGCTACAATATTGATATGAAATTTTTCAAAGGAGGGCGCATCATGCATTATTTTACGACCTACACCTCCCCACTCGGCAAGATCCTGCTCGCCAGCGACGACGAAGGGTTGACGCATCTCGCCTTCGACGGGCAGAAATATTTTCCAGCGCTGACGAACGCGCAGAAAATGCCGTCGCATCCCATTCTCATCAGCGCGCAGCGCTGGCTTGACAGCTATTTCGCTGGTGAAAATCCAGAGCTCACACCGCCTCTCCACGCCAGCGGCAGCAATTTTCAGCGCGCTGTCTGGCAACTGCTCCTCGCCATTCCCTACGGCGAAACGACAACCTATGGCGCCATTGCTCAGGAAATCGCGCGTCTGCAACAGCGCTCACGCATGTCTGCGCAGGCTGTCGGCGGCGCCGTCGGCCACAATCCCATCGGCATCATCGTGCCCTGCCACCGCGTCGTCGGCGCTAGCGGCAGTCTCACCGGCTACGCCGGCGGCCTCGATAAAAAGATCGCCCTGCTAAAACTGGAAGGCGTGGAAATGTCCCGTTTCTTCGTGCCAAAGAAAGGCACAGCCTTGTGAGCAAAAAACGCTCAGCAACCAATCGGCTGCTGAGCGTTTCCACTTACTCGTTTACTTGTGTGCTAACATACACGTTAACTTACGTGTTCTCAGTATAACATGTTCCTGCTGACAATGCAAAAGGCGCTTCGGTTTCCCGAGCGCCTTTTGCACATCTATTATACCACACTCTGTCCGCTGCGAACAAGACTGGTCACCTGCGGAAAAATGCGGTACACTGAGGCAAGAAATCTACAAGGAGGCGCAGACGATGAACGACAACGATCAGGAACAGGAACGAATGAAAGAAGAAGCATATCTTGCGCAGGTGTTGGCAGAAACGGATCGCCAGATCGCCCAGGCGGAGGATCAGCTGGCGCGCCGCGAAGCGGAAATGGTGAGCGTGCAGCGCGATGTTTTTGAAGACGGCGCACGCAGCGGCGGGAGTCTTTCCAGCGCCGACGGATTTGAATCGCTTGTCGAGCTGAATCAGAGCATGGTGGCGCTGACAAATATGGCGGTCACGCAGGATAATCTCGCAAAAAAGGTTGCGCGACTGAAGGCGCTGCGTCCATCTCCGTATTTTGGCCGCATCGATTTTCTCTTTGAGGGCGAAAAAAATCCCGAGCCGCTCTACATTGGCCGCACGGCTCTTTTAGAAGAAGGCACAGCAGAAAATCTGATCATCGACTGGCGCTCACCGATCGCCAGCGTGTTTTACCGTTTCCTGCTTGGCGACGCGTACTACGACGCGCCTGCTGGACGCATCAAGGGAAAGGTTACGCGCAAGCGACAGTACGAAATCACCGAAAGTCAGCTCCAATATTTCTTCGATACAGACATGACAGTGAGCGACGGCATCCTCAAGGCGCTGCTCTCGCAAAACACAACGCCACAAATGCGCGCCATTGTGGAAACGATCCAGCGCGATCAGGATCTGATCATTCGCAATCTCGACGCGGATCTTCTGATGATCCAGGGCGTTGCAGGCAGTGGAAAAACCGCGATCGCTCTGCATCGCGCTGCCTTTCTTATGTACGAAGGGCTGGCGAACAAGCTGGCCTCGACGGACATCCTCATCCTCTCACCAAACCGCACCTTCTCGAGCTACATCGCAGGTGTCTTGCCAGAGCTGGGCGAGGATAATGTGCGCACGCTGACTTTCGACGAGCTTCTGCACGATATCCTCGGCGACGATATGCGCATCGAAGCGCAGCACAGTTTTCTGGAGCGCGCCATTGGTTCGAGCCAGAAAGTGTTCGTCAATCAATGCCTGGCGTTCAAAACGAGCGAGGCCTTTCGCCAGATCCTCGATCGTTTTGCAGAGGACATTCCACAGCACTACATCAATTACCACGACATCCGCTTTGCCGGACGTCTGCTTGTGAGTAAGCATGAGCTGGAAGAGCGCGTGCGCGACCGCGACGATCTGTTGCTTGGTACGCGGCTCGATCATGTGGAAAGTCGTGTACTTGATGGGCTCAGCGGACTATCAAAAGAAAAACGCGCCGCCGCCCAGGAAAAGCTCGCCCACTTCACCCATCTCAATTTGCCTGCGCTCTACAGCCGTCTCTGGCAGGAAGATCGCTATTTTGATCCAGCCGAGCTTCCGGACAATCTCGTCGCGATCCGTCGCCGCACCCTGTCCGCTCTCGAAAACGGCCGCATTGGATTTGACGACGCCATTTGTCTGCTCTATCTCCATCTCAAGCTCTACGGCAACCGCGCCTGGCGCCGCATCCGCCAGGCGATCATCGACGAAGCGCAGGATTACACGCCGCTGCAATTCGAGATTTTTCACCAGCTTTTTCCAAATGCCAAACTCACCATCCTCGGCGATATCAACCAACGTCTGACGCAAAGCGCCGACGCTGCGCTCTACGACCACATCGCCGCCATTTTCGACAAAGAAAACAGCCTGCGCTACACGCTCACGAAAAGCTTCCGCTGCTCCAGCGAGATTCTCGCATTCGCCCTGAACTTTCTTGACGAAGCGCCGCAGGTCGAAGCCTTCAACCGTCACGGCGACGCTGTGCGCTGTCAGGCTTTCAGCGATCACAGCGCTTGGCTTTCCGGTCTCGTGCAGGAGATCGACAGCTGTCGCTCGAAAAATTATGGCAGCATCTGCCTGATCACCAAAACCGAATCCACTGCCCAATCGCTCTACAGCGAGCTCAAAACCCGCACCGACGTACACCAGCTGCGTCTGCAGAACGAAGCTCTTCAAAGCACGCTGATCGTCCCCGTGGCGCTCACGAAAGGCCTCGAGTTCGATGCTGTGATCCTTGCCGACGCCGACGCAAACACTTACCACGACGACGCCGATCGCAACCTGCTCTATATCACAGCCACCCGCGCCCTGCATCGTCTCAGCATTTTCTGCGAAGGGACACTTTCTCCGCTCATTCCCATCCATTCGCAGGCATCTTTGTGCTATACTGATAGAAAATGAAAGAAGGAGGATTCTCCATGTACGAACTCATCCCGGTCGCGCCGCACACCTATTACATCCAAAGTCCGGCAAAGATCGGCGTCGTTGAGACCAGCGACGGCCATGTCGTGCTCATCGACAGCGGCAACGACAAGGAAGCTGGCCGCAAGGTGCGCCAACATCTCGACCGCCAGGGCTGGACGCTTGACGCTATTTACAACACCCACTCCAACGCCGACCACATCGGCGGCAACGCTTATCTCTCCAAGCAGACCGGCTGCGCCCTCTATGCGCCGGGCATTGAGGCTGCATTCACCCAGCATCCGATCCTCGAACCCGCGCTACTCTACGGCGGCTATCCGATGAAGGCACTGCGCCGCAAGTTTCTCCTCGCTCAGGAAAGCGACGCCCAGCCGCTGACGCCAGAACATCTTCCTGCGGGCTTTGAGCTGATCCCGCTGCCGGGGCATTTCTTCGACATGATCGGTCTGCGCACGCCAGACGATGTCGTCTTTCTCGCCGACTGCCTATCCAGCCAGGCGACCCTCGACAAATACCAGATCAGCTATGTTTACGACGTCGCCGCTTATCTCGACACCCTCGAGCGCGTTAAAGAAATGCACGCTGCACTTTTCGTGCCCGCTCATGCCAACGCCACCGAGGACATCGCGCCGCTGGCGCAATACAACATCGACAAGGTGAACGAGATTGCCGGTCACATTCTGGATTTCTGCGCCGCGCCGCACACCTTCGAGGAAGTTCTGCAGCATCTTTTCACCAGCTACGACCTCGCCATGACCTTCGAACAATACGCCCTTGTTGGCAGCACCGTGCGCAATTATCTCTCCTGGCTGCTCGACAGCGAGCGCCTGTCTGCGACGTTCACCGACAACCGTCTGCTTTGGCAGCGGGTGTAAGAAAGGAGCACGCCATGCTTCCACTCACCTCTGACTATCATGCCCTCATCGCTCAAGCGCGCGACGCCATTCGCCGCAATTATGACGGCGTCCACGAAAACCACACCGTCGGCGCCGCTGTGCGCTGTGCCGACGGCAGCATTTTCTGCGGCGTCAATGTCTACGCCATCCACGGCGCCTGCGCCGAGCAGGTCGCCCTCGGTACCGCCATCACCGCTGGCCAGCGCGATTTCACCACCATCGTCGCCGTGCGCGGCGAAAACGGCGAAGAGATCATCCCGCCCTGCGGCAACTGCCGCCAGATCCTCTCCGACTACGCGCCGGAATGTGCCGTCATTATAGACGCCGACGGCACGCTCGTGAAAATACTTGCGCGTAAATTGCTGCCCTTTGCTTACCATTCCGAAGGCGCTTAAACATAACGCGACGCTCTGCTCAGGATCGTCGCGTTTGTATTTTCGCGTCCGGAGTTGAACGCGGCACGTTTTGCGCGTATAATTGTATTATTATTTCTCAGAAAGGAGCCATTCCATGATCACATTCCGCAAAGCCACGCCGGGCGACCTCGATGCACTCCTGGCGCTCTACGACCGCGTGTTCACCGCCGAAGAAGCAGGGCGCACCAGCGTCGGCTGGGTGCGCGGCATCTATCCAACGCGCCAGACCCTCGAGGATGCCCTTGCGCGCGACGATCTTTTTCTCGAGGAAGCCGACGGCGCGCTCGTTGGCGCGGCGGTGTTCAACAAACTACAGAGCGATTATTACGCGCCAGCGCCCTGGCAGATCGATGCGCGCCCCGACGAAGTGATGGTCATGCACACCTTCGCCATTGATCCCACGTTTCGCCGCCAGGGCTACGCCCGCGCCATGCTGGATTTTTACGAACGCCACGCCCGCGAAGAAGGCTGCCGCGCGCTGCGCATCGACACCAACGAACGCAACAGCGGTGCCCTCGCGCTTTACGCAAGCTTCGGCTTCCAGCGCATCACGATCCATCCGCACCGCTTCGAAGGGCTGCCGGAAATTCGCCTGCAGCTTCTCGAAAAAGTGCTCGCATCTCAACCAACAAAGGAGAACGCCACAATGACCGTCACCTTTCGCAAAGCCACAGCGGCCGATCTTGACGCTGTGAGCGCAATCTACGATCGCATTCACACTGAGGAAGAAGCCGGCCGCACCACCATCGGCTGGGTGCGCGATATCTATCCAACCCGCGCCACCGCCGAAGCCGCGCTCGCCCGCGACGATCTTTTCGTGGAGGAGCAGAACGGTGCCGTCGTCGGCACCGCCATCCTCAACCATCTGCAGGGTGACGAATACATCGGCGCGCCATGGCAGATCACTGCCGACGACGACCACGTTCTCGTCATGCACACCCTCGTCATCGACCCCGCCGCCAAAGGCCGCGGTCTCGGCACCGCCTTCGCGCAATTTTACGAGCGCATCGCACGCGAACGGGGCTGCACCGCCCTGCGCATCGATACCAATGCGCGCAATATCCCCGCCCGCACCCTCTATAACAAACTCGGCTACCGCGAAGTCACCATCGTGCCCTGCCAATTCAACGGCATCGATGGCGTCGAGCTCGTACTGCTGGAGAAAGCGGTGGAATGAAATCACCAAAACATTTCAAATCATTGGATGCATTCCAACTGGCAACCGCTTGTGTATATGGATGCGACGCTTTTCTCACAAACGACAAGCAGCTCCGACAATTCCGTGAAATTCACTGCCTCACCATCGACGATTGGCTTACAGAAAGATAATATTATGCAGAACTCCCCCGTAAAGAAGAACAGTTCTTCTCCACGGGGGAGTTTTTTCGCTGGATCAATCAGTTGTTTTTCTATTTGGTTTTCTTTTTATCATTAGTAATTTGATAAAGTCACCAAACAAGGTGTCATCCTTTGGTTCAAACATGATCCATTTGCCATCGTGATAGGTTTGCGCACCATCATAAGCCGAGCGACATTCTTCAGAAAAATCCTGCCGCTCCACTTCAAATTTTTGCCGTTCGCTCTTTCCCAAAATGACCATGAAGCCCACGCAATTTTCTCTCGCATAAAGTGCACACAACGTTTTTCCACCACGACGGTATTTGTATTCATAAGTCCATGCCCTTCCGCCAGAATTCCACAAATGTTCCATATCATATTTTTCATCGATTAGCAGGCACAGCTGTGTCCATAAATCATACAAAGATTGTCCCAATAAAGCAACCATTGCTTTTTCATCAGGAATTTGTTCCAGCATATTAAGCCTCCTAAAAATTTACAGCGCACACCTCATCACAATTTCACCATCTGTCACACGCACCGGCTCAAATCCCAAGCGCTCATACAGATGCAACGCAGGATTTTCCTGTTGCACAGAAAGTGATACTGCCGCATAACCCGCTGCGCGCAGCTTCTCCAATAGTTGCTCTAATAATGCTGTGCCGATTCCGCGTCCACGATACTCAGGCAGCACAGCGATCGCAAGCGAAGGTGTGGCGTCGTCGATATGGCCATAATCTGCCATAATGCGCGTCCACGCCATACCAACGATCTCACTATTTATCTCAGCAACAACACCATGATCACTGACACATTTGCCAAATCCCCGCACATATATGGCAAGTTCTGGCTGCAGAATAATCTCCCGCGGTGGTTTTGCGACACCTTCTGGCACAAAGATCGCTTCGTAGAGAAACGTTTCCATCAATGGAATATCATCACCGCTGAGTGGCCGTATGGAAATATTGGTTTCCACCTGCGTCATCTTCCCCCTCCTCCGTCAATAAAACTTCACACTCGACACATTTTTCTCTATTGTAAAACCAGAACCGTCAGAAATCAACAACAGCCCCTCGTGAAAATCCACGAGGGGCTATTGTTGCTATGGGGTGTTTGTTGTTCGTATCAATTATTCTGGCATTTCCAGGCCGTTCAGGAGATACGCTGCCTGGATGGTGTGCTTGCCGAGGATGGCGGTGGTGACGGTGCCAACGCCGCCTGGCACTGGGGTGATCATGGATGCGTGGGATTCTGCAGCATCGTAGTCGACGTCGCCGCAGAGCTTGCCATTTTCATCCATGTTGATGCCAACATCGACGACGATCTGTCCGTCGGCGACCATGTCGCCGGTGATCATTTTCGCCTTGCCGGCGCAAGCGACGAGGACGTCGGCTTCGCGGCAGCGCGCTGAGAGATCGACGGTCTTGGTGTGGCAGATGGTTGGCGTGGCGTTTTTGCCGAGCATGAGCATGGCCAGGGGTTTGCCGACGACCATGCTGCGGCCAACGATGGTGACGCGCTTGCCGCGCAGCTCAACGCCGCACTGAGCAAGGATCTCCATCACGGCAGACGGCGTGCATGGGGCGAAACCGGTCTTGTCGCCGGCGAACACTTTTGCTGCATTGGCAGGGCTCATGCTATCCACGTCTTTGAGCGGATTGATCATGGCTTTCAGCGGTTCGACGTCAAGATGTTTTGGCAGCGGCTGGAAGAGCAGGATGCCGTGCACAGTTGGATCGTCGTTGACAGCGGCGAAAGTTTTTTCCAGCTCCGCCTGATCGACGTCTTCCGGCATGACGACGTTTTTCACGGTGACGTGCATGTTGGCCATGCGTTTCATGGCACCGCGTTCGTAAGACAGATCGTCCGGACGCTCGCCAACACGCACGATGGCCAGACATGGATCGATGCCCTTGGCGCGCAGATCTTCGGTGAGAGGGGTGAGCTGTGCTTCCATTTTGGCGACGACTTCTTTGCCGAGCATTTGTTGAGCCATTGGCAAAACCTCCTTATTTGATGGCTGCGAGCACGCCGTCATAGATGCGCGCTTTCAGCGCGGCGCCTTCGGCGATGATGGCATCGGCTTTTGCGTCAAGCGCGGCAGCGCGATCGCGGTCTTTCATGGACTTGGTATTGATGTAGACGTTCAGAGATGCGCCTTCAATGGCAGCCTGAGCAAAGAGGATGCCAACGCCAACGTCGCTGACGGCGAGCTTGCTGCCCTTTTCAACGAGGACTTCAAGCTCTTTTGCGGCAGCGAGAACGGTTTCCATGATGCTCATTGGCACAACGCTGGCCTCGTAGAGGGCGTTTTCCATGATGGTGTCGCGTTCAGGATCGTCCTTGGGAATGCTGTAGGCTTTGGAGAGCGGCTCAAAAGCGACAGCATCGCCGTCGACGAGATCGATGAGCTGGTCGCGCAGACCTTCCAGACGGTCGCGCACGGCTTTCACTTCTTCTTCGTAGTCGGCGTATTTTTTCTTGCCGATGGTGAGATTGGTCACCATCATGCCGAGGGCTGCGGCAAATGCCCCAACGGCAGCGGACGCGCCGCCGCCGCCGGGAACCGGCGCATTGGAGGACAGCTCAGAAAGAAACTGAGTTGCCGGTTTTTCTAGCATTTTCATGAGGCTCACCTCTTAGAACAGACCGGAGATGACGCCGTCGTTGTCAACGTCGATCTTTTCAGCGGCTGGAACCTTCGGCAGACCAGGCATCTTCATGATGCTGCCGGTGAGAGCAACGAGGAAACCTGCGCCGATGGATGCGGTCATGTCGCTGATGGTGATGCGGAAACCAGTTGGACGACCGAGCTTGGTCTGATCGTCGGTGAGGGAATACTGGTTCTTGGCCATGCAGATTGGCAGATTGCCGAAGCCGAGTTTTTCGAAGGTCGCGATCTCGGTTTCAGCCTTGGCGGTGTAATCCACGCCGTCAGCGCCGTACACCTTGGTAGCGATGGCTTCGATCTTTTCCTTGATGGTGGTGTTTTCGTCGTAGACGAATTTCATTTCGCTCGCTTCGTCGCAGAGACGGACGACTTCCTTGGCAAGTTCTTCACCGCCGGCGCCGCCTTTGCCCCAAACTTCGGAGAGGGCAACATTGACGCCGAGCTCAGCGCATTTCGTGCGCACGAGTTCCAGCTCTGCTTCGGTGTCGGTTGGGAAGCGGTTGATCGCTACAACAACTGGCAGGCCGTAAACGGTGGTGATGTTTTCGATGTGCTTCAAGAGGTTTGGCAGGCCGGCTTCAAGAGCAGCGAGGTTTTCTGCTGCGAGATCGCTCTTGGCGACGCCGCCGTTGTACTTGAGGGCTTTGATGGTGGCAACGAGCACGACGGCGCTTGGGCGGATGCCGGTCATGCGGCACTTGATGTCGATGAATTTTTCAGCCCCGAGGTCGGCACCGAAACCAGCTTCGGTGATGAGATAATCGGCCATCTTCATGCCCATCTGGGTAGCGATGACGCTGTTGCAGCCATGGGCGATGTTCGCGAATGGGCCGCCGTGGATGAACGCTGGCGTGCCTTCGAGGGTCTGGACGAGGTTTGGCTTCAGCGCATCCTTGAGCAGCGCTGCGAGTGCGCCCTGAGCCTTGAGATCGCCGCAGGTGACTGGCTGGCCGTCGTAGGTGTAGGCAACGATGATGCGTGCAAGACGTTCCTTGAGGTCGTTGATGTCGGTCGCCAGGCAGAAGATCGCCATGATCTCAGACGCAACGGTGATGTCAAATCCGTCGGAGCGGGTGACGCCGTCGACTGGACGACCGATGCCGTCGATAACATTGCGCAGCTGACGATCGTTCATGTCGAGGCAGCGACGCCATACGACACGCTTAGGGTTGATGTTCAGCGCGTTGCCCTGATAGATGTGGTTGTCGAGCATGGCTGCGAGCAGGTTGTTGGCTGCACCGATGGCGTGCAGGTCGCCGGTGAAATGGAGATTGATGTCTTCCATTGGTACAACCTGCGCATAGCCGCCGCCGGCTGCGCCGCCCTTAACGCCGAAGACTGGGCCAAGGGATGGTTCGCGCAGCGCGACCATGGTCTTTTTACCGAGGCGGTTGAGCGCGTCGGCAACGCCGATGGTCGTGGTGGTCTTGCCTTCGCCGGCTGGCGTTGGGTTGATGGCGGTAACGAGAACGACTTTCGCATTTGGACGATCTTTGAGCACGTCGTTGTAGTAGCGGAAATCGATCTTGGCTTTGTATTTGCCATAGTTTTCGATGTATTCATCCGGAATGTCGAGCTTTGCGGCGATGTCGTTGATCGGCTGCATGGTCGCTTCCTGTGCAATTTCAATATCAGATTTGAATCCCATTGATACACGCTCCTTTTGATAAAAACAGTGGATAACGGTCGTGGAGTCTTGGCTCCACCCTCAACTTTACATGATTCAGCGATTCTTTACTCATCAATTCTGTTTGTTACACTTATAAGCTCGCATTTATTGTGCGCGGACATTTTCTGCAAGCAACAAAACATCGGCGGCTGCAAGCGCGCAGCTGCCAATGTCTGCACGCTTATTTGCTTTTCTTTTTCTTCTTTTTCGGCATGACGTGGATGGCTTCACCAAAGATCTCTTCCACAGCTTCGCCGACGCCTTCGTTGTAAGTTGGATGAGGGCGAATGGCTTTCGTCACCTCTTCAGCGGTCATGCCGTTGGCGATGGCGACGCCCATTTCGCTGATCATATCGGTGGCGCGGGCGCACATCATCTGTGCCCCGACGATCTTGTGATCGTCTGCGCGGGCGACGATTTTGATGAAACCGCGGTCTTCCTTGGTGATCAAGCTCTTGCCGTTGCCGCCCATGATGTACTTACCAACGACGACATCGAGACCGGTGGTCTTTGCTTCGTCTTCGGTGATGCCGACGGAGGCGATCTCCGGATCGGTGTAGACGCAGGCTGGAACGACGGCAAGATCGATGGATGGTTCGTGACCGGCGAGATATTCTGCGGTGACAATCCCCTGGGCGCTGGCGGTGTGCGCAAGCTGCATGCCGATGACACAGTCGCCAATGGCGTAGACGCCTGGAATGGAGCTCTGGAAATGCTCATCCACAAGGATGCGTCCGCGTTCCATATCCGGTGTGGCGTCGTCTGCAAACAACCCCTGCGTGTTTGGCCCACGACCGACGGAGCAGAGCACGTACTGCGCAGAGATAGATTTCTCTTCGTCCTTCTGCTTGAAATGAACAGCAGTGAGTTCACCGTCTTCTTCCAATCCTTGCACCATGGCGTTGTTGTAGATCTCGACGCCGCGTTTTTTCATGATCATCTTGAGATTCTGGCTGATCTCGCGGTCCATATTTGGCAGGATGCGGTCCATCCCTTCGATGATGGTGACTTGGGTGCCAAAATAGGAGAATGCGTTGGCGAATTCAACGCCGATGACGCCGCCGCCGATGATGGCGATGGAATCTGGACGCTCGCGCAGCTTGAAGAGCTCATCGCTGGAGATAACGCCTGGCAGCTTCATGCCTGGAATGTTCAGCACGACTGGCTTGGAGCCAGCGGCGAGGATGATGTTGTCGGCGGTGTAGTCGGTCACTGTGCCATCGGCAGCGGTGACCTGCACGGTCTTGTTCGCATGGAGCACGCCGCGCCCGTTGATGAGGGTGACCCCGTTGCCCTTGAAGAGCTGTTCGACGCCGCCGACGAGCTGGTTGATGGTCTCCTGCTTGTAGTCGATGATCTTTTCGTAATCAAAATGCACGTTTTCTGCGATGATGCCGAATTGCTCAGCATCTTTCATTTCTTCGTAAAGAGTCGCCGCATGGATCATGGCCTTGGCTGGGATGCAGCCGCGATTGAGGCAGGTACCGCCGACTTCGCGTTCTTCAACGACGGCGACGGAAAGTCCGAGTTTCGCTGCTTTGATCGCTGCCACGTATCCGCCGGGACCGGCCCCGACGACGATCAGTTCAAAATGATTTTCCAATTCTCATACCTCCTTCACAATGTAAAGAGAAGCGTATTAATAATCCAACGTTCCGAGCCAGGCTGCCAGTTCCTGCTTCGGCGTTTCTGCCGCAGCTGATTCTACTGGCACCGACTCCACTCTTGCGACGATCGACTGCCGCTCATAGCGCGCGCCTAAAAGCGCTGGCCCGAGGGCATCGATAAAATCAGGCAAAAGCGCATCGGAATAAACCTGCACGTCGCTGATGTGTCCGCGATCGATCTGCATCTGAATGTCCACGCGACCCCATGGAAAGCGTTCGCCGATGGCGCGATCAAAGCGAAATCTGCGCCCGAAATTCCAATCCCAGGCGCTGTAGCGCGCTTCAAGCGTCTGCCATTCGTCGCTGTCCACGGTAGCCAGAGGAAGTTCTTCCGGTGTGCCGCCGTACACTTCGGCGAAGGCTTGCACGAGAGCAGCTTTCAGCGTATCGGCGTCGAGCGTCGGCAAAACCTCGACGAGGTTCAGCACCCGCGATTTCACGGAAGCGACGCCTTTGCTGGCGAGCTTGTCCTTGGCGACATTGAGATAGCGTGCCATTTTTTCACCATCGACTTGCATCAGCAAGGTACCGTGATGGTAGCAGCGTCCCATGTGCTCGTAAAACGCATTGCCGCTGACTTTGCGCCCATCGACGAGGATGTCGTTGCGGCCGCTTTTTTCTGCCTGGATCCCCAGCGAGAGCAGGGCTTTCAGGATCACGTCATGCTGTTTGACCACGTCGTAGTGGTCCTTCTGGGCGACAAAGGTAAAATTCAGATTGCCGAGATCGTGGTAGACAGCGCCACCGCCGGAAAGACGGCGAGCAAGGCGCCCGCCGTCGGCTTCCAGGGTAGAGATGTTACATTCTTTCCAGGCATTCTGGTTCTTGCCGATGACGACTGTGTGCTGATTCTGCCAGAGATAGAGGATGACCTCATCTGCTGCGACATGATCGAGCAGCCAGTTTTCCAGGGCAAGATTTTTGTATGGATCGGTGCTGTCGCCTGTTACTACAGTTAACCGTTCTGTCATGTGCGTTGTTTACCCTTCGAAATCGTACTTCACAACTGGATGACGCGCTGCTTCGACTTCATCGAGACGGCCGACCGGCGTGGTAACTGGAGCGGCGTGCAGGGCGTCAGGCGCTTCGTAAGCCATCTTGTAGAGTTCGCGGAAAACGCTGATAGCATGGTCGAGGGTTTCGCGAGATTCGGTCTCGGTTGGTTCGACCATGAGCGCTTCGTGAACGATGAGCGGGAAGTACATTGTTGGTGGATGGATGTGGTTGTCCAGGAGGCCTTTAGCAACGTCGGTGGCGACGCAACCAGTTTCCTTCTTCATGCGGGAGAGATCCATGACGAACTCATGCATGCAGGTGACGTCGTAAGCCATGTCATAGAGATCGTGCAGACCGACGCGCATGTAGTTGGCATTGAGCACAGCGTTGGCACTGGCTTCTGGAATACCATCACGGCCGAGGGTCGTGATATATGTGAGGGCGCGGACATAGACAAGGAAGTTGCCGTAGAAGGCTTTGACATCGCCGATGGAATGTGCTGGCTTGACGAAATGGCGGCTGCCTTCTTCGCCTTCAACGAGCAGACCTGGCAGATAATCTGCGAGGATCGCTTTGCAGCCGACTGGACCGGAGCCAGGACCGCCGCCGCCGTGAGGGGTGGAGAAGGTTTTGTGCAGGTTCAGATGCACAACGTCAAAGCCCATATCGCCAGGACGTGCCCAGCCCATGACGGCGTTGAGGTTTGCACCATCGTAGTAGCAGAGACCGCCGCATTCATGCACCATATCGGTGATGGCTTTGATGTTCGGATCGAAGAGACCGACGGTGTTAGGGTTGGTCAGCATGAGGCCGGCAACCTCGTCGGTGCAGACTTCTTTGAGCTTGTCGAGATCGACGCAGCCATCCGGACCGGATTCGACGTTGATGATCTCGTAGCCGCACATGTTGGCGCTGGCTGGATTGGTGCCGTGGGCGCTGTCAGGAACGATGACCTTCGTGCGCTTGCTGTCGCCGCGGGCGGTGTGATAAGCCTTGATCAGCAGAAGCCCGGTGAATTCACCATGGGCGCCGGCTGCAGGCTGCAGGGTGAGACGGTCCATGCCGGTGATCTCGCAGAGATCTTTTTCCAGGGTCTGGATCACTTCCAGCGCGCCCTGAGCGGTGCTTTCAGGCTGCAGCGGATGGATGGCTGCAAAACCTGGAAGATTGGACATTTCTTCGTTGATGCGAGGGTTATATTTCATGGTGCAGCTGCCGAGTGGATAGAAGCCATCGTTGACGCCGTGGCATTTTTTCGCCAGTTCGGTGTAATGACGGCCGAGATCGACTTCGCTGATCTCTGGCAGATGCAGCGCGCTTTCACGCGCGTCCTTTTGCGCTACTTCAACAACGGGTACATCGCAGGCTGGAATGATGTCCATGCCGCGACCCGGTCTCGATTTTTCAAAGACCAACATCTCAGCCCACCTCCTTCACAATGCGGACCACGTCGTCCATTTCTGCTTTGGTGTTCATTTCGGTGCAGCACCAGAGGATGCGTTTGTCATCCAGCGGATAACCGCCGAGGATGTCTTCTGCTTCAAGGGCTGCGAGAATCTTTTCTGCTGGAATGTCGCTTGTGGTGACGAATTCATTGAAGTATTCGCCCTTGTTTTCCAGCGTGAGGCCTGCGCCGACGAGCCCTTCTGCCAGATAATGGGCTTTGGAGATGGACTGGGTGGCGACGTTTTTCAGCCCCTTGTTGCCCATGGTGGAGAGATACACACCGACGGCCAGTGCGCAGAGCGCCTGGTTGGAGCAGATGTTCGAGGATGCTTTTTCACGACGAATGTGCTGCTCACGCGCCTGCAGGGTCAGAACATAGCCGACGTTGCCGTTGGCGTCGTGGGTCTGACCGACGATGCGGCCTGGCAGCGCGCGCATGTTCTTGGTGGTGGTGGCCATGAAGCCTACATATGGACCGCCGAAGCCGAGTGGCAGACCGAGTGGCTGGGCATCGCCGACAGCGATGTCTGCGCCGTATTCGCGTGGGCTCTTCAAGAGGGCGAGGGTCATTGGGTTGACGCCCATGATGAATTTCGCTTTCACAGCGTGCGCAATCTCGCCGATGGCGGTGGCGTCTTCGATGTTGCCGAAGTAGTTTGGCTGCTGGATGTAGACGCTTGCGGTGTTGGCGTCAACGGCAGCTTTGATCCCTTCGATATCGGTCAGGCCGTCTGCCGTTGGTGGGACGACGACGACTTCCATGTCGTTCCCAAAGGTGTAGGTCTGGATCGTCGAGAGCACGTATGGATTGATCGCGCCGCTGACGACAGCTTTCTTCTGCTTTCTGCCATAGCACATGGACAGTGCTTCAGCAGCTGCGCTGGCGCCATCGTAAACAGACGCGTTGGAAACATCCATACCGGTGAGCTCGCAGATGTAGGTCTGGTATTCGAAGATGGACTGCAGGATCCCCTGGCTGATCTCAGCCTGGTAAGGGGTGTAAGCGGTCTGGAGATTTTCTTTGGAAAGCACGCTCTTGACCATTGCTGGAACGTAATGGTTGTACGCGCCGGCGCCACGGAAGATGTGTGGGAAGATCTTATTCTTTTCAGAGATGGCTGTGACGATGCGGCGGGTTTCGAGCTCGCTCTTGCCTTCTGGCAGGTTGAGCGGTGCTTTCAGCTTCATATCTTCAGGGATGACGCTGAACATGTCGTCAAAAGATTCGTAGCCGCAGGCCTTGAGCATCTCCTGACGTTCTTCGTTGGTATTAGGCACATAGCTGCCCATAGGGTATCACCATCCTTTTCATTTTATGAGGAACGGTTTCGTTTGCTTATTATTCGAGGCCTTCGAGGTAGGTTTTGTATTCGTCTGCGCTCATCAGATCGTCGGCTTCTTCAAAATCGCTGACTTTGATGAACCATGCATCGTATGGCGCTTCGTTGATCTTTTCTGGGGAATCGAGGAGCTCTTCGTTGATTTCAGCAACGGTGCCGCTCACCGGAGAGAGCACATCGCTGACAGCCTTAACGGATTCAACATCTGCAAAGGTTTCGCCAGCTTCGACTTCGTCGTCGACTTCTGGCAGATTGACGAACACGAGGTCGCCGAGTTCGCTCTGTGCGTAGTCGGTGATGCCGACAACGGCAACGTCGCCATCGATGAGTACCCATTCATGATCTTCGGAATAACGCAATTCTTCTCTGATTTCCATTTGAAATACATCCTTTCTTATATAGCTAAAATAAATGATGTTGATGATGCACGGACGCAGGTCCGTGAAAAAAAATTATTTTGCTCTCTTGTAGAATGGCAGTTCAACCACTTCTGCTGCCACACGACGACCACGCACTTCAACCTCGACGGCGCTGCCGAGCTCTACACTGTCTTTTTCAACGAGGGCCATGGCCACTGGATGACCAAGGTATGGGCAGTGGGTGCCGGAGGTGGTCATGCCGATCTGCTTGTCGCCGACGAAGACTGGTTCTTCTTCACGGATGATGCCGCGACCGGTGACCTTGAGGCCGACGCGCTTGCGGGTGGCTGGCGCTTCGAGAGCGGCTTTCCCGATGAAGTCTTCTTTGTCCATCTTAACAGCAAAACCGAGGCCGGTTTCGAGCGGGGAAACGGTTTCGTTCATTTCGTGACCGTACAGCGGCATGGCTGCTTCCATACGCAGGGTGTCGCGTGCGCCAAGCCCGCATGGCAGAAGTCCATCTTCTGCGCCGGCTTCGAGCACTTTGTTCCAGAGCTCGACGACTTTATCTGCCGGGCAGTAGAGCTCTACGCCATCTTCGCCGGTGTAGCCGGTCTTGGAAACAATGCATGGGATGCCGGCAACTTCGCCGTTCATCACTGCGTGATAGTATTTGGCAGGGATGTTTTCTTCGCTGGTGAGCTTACGCAGGATGTCCATGGCTTTTGGTCCCTGCAGCGCGAGCTGTCCCCAGGAATCGCTAACGTCTTCGAAGGTGGCATCGCCAAATTCGTGTTCTTTCATCCAGGCGAAGTCTTTGTCCTTGTTGGAGGCATTGACGACGAGGAGATAATCGTTATCGGCGTATTTGTAGACGATGAGGTCGTCGACGCAGCCGCCGTTGTCATAGCACATAACGGTGTAGCGCGCCTGGCCGTCAACCATGTTGCCGAATTTGTTGGTGAGGATCTTTTCAAGATTTGCCAGAGCGTCTGGCCCTTTGAGGGTGATCTCGCCCATGTGGCTGACATCGAAAAGCCCAGCCTTTTCACGCACAGCCATGTGCTCAGCGATGACGCCGGCTTTGTACTGAACTGGCATGGAATAACCGCCGAATGGGACCATTTTCCCACCGGCAGCGACGTGGGTGTCATACAACGGTGTTTTTTTGTCCATAGAATGTCCTCCTTATACTACTAGATTGCAAGTGTTTTTAACAACGTTTTAATATATAAGAAAAAAGAGGAACTCTTCAACACATTCGCGATGAAGAATTCCTCCTATTACAATAAATTTGGACAGGAAAGCCAGATCTTTCATCCAGCTTTCCTTCCA